>ENA-ORBV01002833-ORBV01002833.1-microbial-mat-metagenome-genome-assembly--contig:-NODE-2833-length-35974-cov-12.340641_pt1 | contig 35974 bp, 20 predicted proteins | sample MGYA00237777_ERZ505514 | MGnify/ENA primary metagenome ERZ505514 (study PRJEB26160, sample SAMN06269048) | microbial mat metagenome | isolation source: Oligotrophic lake microbial mat | place... | reverse complement strand
GCTTACGTGTTACAAATCTGCCCTGCTGCTCATTGCCATAGATATGCCATTCAGCAAGTTTGGGCATTAAGTTTTGGTTGGTGAAGTGAAGTACTTTTTTTAATGTAATATATTTGGTTTAATGTAATATATTTGGTTTAATTATTTCCTAACCTAATCAAAAACATTATGCCAACTATAACCTTAAAAGATTAGGCTTAGTATTTTTCTAAATATTCTTGCCAATTATTTGGGTATTTTTCCTGGGCGAATTTCTTAGTATATCCAGGTATTGGTGTAGCTCTGTAATCTATGCCTTTGCTCTTTAAAAAATCTACTATTTGCATCTTGTATTTATATTCAGTAGAACCAATATCAGGTGTATAAAATCTTAATTCATCCACTAAATAATATGTTTTATCCTGCTCTTGATTATATGAAATGGGAAGTTTATAGTCAACTCCGCTTTGTATCAAAAATAATATGACTTCATAATTCTCTAGTCTTACCGACTCACTCAAAGCAGATTGTTTATATTCGTTCTGATAATTTATATCAGCACCATTTTTCAATAAAAGTTTGACTAAATCCAATTTACCTGATGATGCCACTATCAAAGGCGTTTCCCTCGTAGTGTTACCGGCTCCTCTTTCTCCAGTTTCTACATCATTTGCATTCGCCCCATTTTGCAAAAGTATTTCCGCATATTTAATATCATAACCGCAAGCTTCTATCAAAGCAGAAGCACCATCAAAAGTACCATGTATATTCACATCAACTTTATTTGCCAATAAAGTTTTAAAAGGCTCAAGTTGCTGATTCCTTATTGTTAATATTAATAATGTGCTCCCATATTTAGGTTCCTGATAATTGGCAATTTTATTGTCTTTAGCAATTATCTCAGAAATCTTAATCACATTTTCATCTTGCACAGCTTTAGCTAAATCCCAAGCTGGTGTGTTTTGAAAAAGTCGATAATCTCGGCCTGTTAAATCTTTTTTGTCCACTGGTTTGTCTCTATTAATGTTTGAGCAAGAAAGCAACAAACAAAAGAATACTAATTGTATAATCATTGATTTCATTTTATCCTATGTTCCTCAGGATTTTTAACTCCAAAGCACTTAATTATGTTATCTATAGAGTGTCCGTTATAAATAGATTTAAAATCCGTAGGCAACAAATATTTCCTATTACCATTTGCATCGGGCATTATGCTATTATTCTGTAAAATATTAAGTGGGTCGGTTCTAAGAATATAAGCATCTATTTTACTTTCAGATTTTAGGTTCAACATTCCATCTTCTTCCTAACCTTGGATCCATTTCCCAAAACTCTGCTGTATAATGGTTTCCCTTTCCACTTATTTCATTATCCTTCTCGTGTCCGCCAAACCCATACCTATAAACCGCAGTACTCCAGCTCCTCTCCGCAATTGTCATCCCAAATGGATAGTAATCATTCACAGTTTTTTCGTCTGTCAGAAATGGAGGCACACCACGAGTGCTTTTTTGCCCTTTTCTTTTTACGCCTTTGGCGTAAGTTTATTTTTTTGCCCCTTTTTTTGCCCTGCGAAGCAGAGCAGGAATAAAAATAAACGCCCCGATTATTTCGGGGCTTCGCTGTTATGGAAGTTTTAAGAAAACCGTATCCGCTTTTCTATCTGTAAAAACTGAATTACTCAAAATTAATTTCAGCGTTGTATCATTTATAATTTCATAGCTATTCACAAAATTATATCTCTCGTAGTTTTGCAATACCGTCTCTGTATTATTGAGTAGTTGTTTAACTTGAATAACTTCTTGGGAAATAGCATCTCCATGAATGTGATACAAGTTTATTATGTAGGATTTGTTCGGCACTTTGATTTCAGTTATTTTTTTTAACTCAACATCAAACAAAGAAAAGTTCAACATTTGATAAATAAAGTAGCTGAAAAAAATTAAAACAATAACAACAATAAAATTGATTGACTTTTTCATAGTTATTTTTTCCCCATATTCTTTTGATATTGAAACCCTACTTTAATCCATTCTTGGTCTCGTGGGTCATCTCCATAAGGCGGTAACATTTCATAATTTGTAACTTTTATTACTGTCGAACCAAATCCAAATCTTCCGTACGTTGTCGTTACTTTATATTTCTGCCACTCTGGTCGTGATGTTTCCCTTTCCATTTGATTAATACCTGCACGTCGCAACATAAATGTTTCTGGAAATATACCATACGCTTTTCCTACCACTCCAAAATGATGATTACCTATATCTTGAGATTCCATTTCTTTACCTTGAAATGAAAATTGAGTTTTTTCATCATTACCCAAACCAAATATGCTATTCATGTCCATTTTATAATCCCACTTGCCTTCATTCTTAACAAGCAAATAAAAAGTATATGGATTCCAAATTTTTTTTGCTTCTTCAGCATTTTGTTCAAGAAGATTTTTATAAATCGTATTAGCATTAATTTTTCCCCCCAACTCTCCTAATAATGTTAGCTTTCTATTGTCGGACATAAAAACTAAATTGTCTGTTTTATCATTCCTTGTTATACCTCCTGTATTATTCACGATAATTGTATCGCCTAATGGGTCTTTAAACCATATTGGATTATTCGCAAAAGTTGCATAATCACTAATTCCCACTGTAGGTTTTGGGTCTAAATTCCATCTTCTGCCTGTTCGTGTATCATATTCCCAAAACAAAGCTGTGTTGTGATTTCCATTTGCATCAATTTCTAAAGATTTCTCTTGCTGGTTATAGCCATAGCGATAGTCAGTTGATTGCCAGCTCCTATCCGCAATAGTCATCCCAAATGGATAGTAATCATTGACAGTTTTTTCATCTGTCGGAAATGGAGGCATGCCACGTGTGCTTGTCGCCTCATTTGCTGGTAGTTTCATATCGCCTATTGCTACTCGCACATTTCCTAAATGATATTTTAGTTCATATTCTTTCTTATCTAAAATACGGAAAAAATTCTTAATTTTAACATCATTTGTTACTCCACCCAAATAATAACAAGGTTCTGTTTCTGGCTTACGTGTTACAAATCTGCCCTGCTGCTCATTGCCATAGATATGCCATTCAGCAAGTTTGGGCATTAAGTTTTGGACAGAATTAATAATAATTGTAAGACTGTTTTTGGCTACTCCCTAACAAACTTTATGCTTAGGTTATTTGTAGTAAGGAAATAAATACCACTTGGGAGGTGGTTTATATAGATTTTGTTGCTTTGTTGTTTAAACGATTGTTGTTGGCCTACGCTATTGTATATTTCGAAGAAGTTATTTATATATTCTTCGTTGATTTCAAATAAATCATTGTTGTAGTATTTTATTACTTTTTGCTCTGCTACTTCCAATATAGATGTAGCTGGCACTATGTTGAATTGTGGAGTTCTGCCAAGTTCTACGGGGTCTGTCGCATCCCATATAGCGCGCAATAGCACTCCATTGGCAACAATGTTTGGTCGCCAGTTAAATATGCCATTGCCAATTGGAACATTGCCAAGTTCAGTTTGCCAGTTTGTGCCATTGTTTGTGCTAATTTGCAATGTAAAGTTTTTCAAGTAACTTGTGGAGTATCTCAATTTATAACTAAGCCCGACTTTCACATCTTCAAATTCATCTGGCGATAGGAAAAGAAAAGTCGCCGATAATACTTTGTATAAATCCGATGTAGTAATAACAATATTTGTACTACTTTCCACCATTCTAATTCGAGCTAATTTAGTTGTAACAAACGGCACAGTATATTCAAACGAGCCAGTTGCTGGATTTAATTTTTTTACTAAGGAAATCCATTTGCTGCCGTCTTCGCTGAAATCGAGGTTTACTTCCGCAAAATCTTTTACGTCGAATGCTACAATTTCCTGATCGCCACCACGTGCGAAACCATCTGTATTAATAAATGTTGAAGTAAAGCTTGCAGAACCTTCATTTATAGTAAATAGTGTGTCGCTTCTGTCTATTTCTATTGATGTAGCTGCATCTACCAATCGCATTAAGCACTGTTTGCTTGTTGCAACAGGCACTGTCCATTTGAATAAACGCATATCGGCAGTTACATTTGCAGTATTTTGCAATTGCCAGTTTGAGCCATTATTAGTGGAAAGCTCCACTCTCACTGGTGCATTATTGCCGGTATAGTCCCAATTTGCATTTGCATTACGACCGCTAATGTATGTTTCTCTTCCGTTCGGGCTAGTTAGCTTTACAGCATAAGGGAAAACAGTAGTAATTTGCTCAAATGTGCCGTATTGATTTATTATAGACGAATCCGTACTATGCAAACTAGTGCTTGAGTGCCAAGCAAACTGCACAGGTACGTTCTTTTTAATTAATTTGAATCGCAATGTGCCAAGGAATGTTGCTATTCCGGGTACTAATTTACCACCGTTTATAATATTTATATCATAATCAATTTCAATTGAGCGAATATCTTTATATCTATTTTGCTTAGTTATATCTGGTGCGGAACGCAATCGGCTGTAGTAACCAGCTTTTGAATCGTTAGTAAATATAACGCTATCGCCACCCAAAACATTATCGAAAGCAAGGGCCGATGTGTCGAATTTCACAGCGAATGTAGAATTAGCTAATTTGAATCTCGCTGTTGCATTGTTATTTTTAATATAAAAATCTAAACTAACAAAGTCACCAGAGCGATAGCTTTTTGTCCAAACATTATAGCTTATTTTATTATTATCTACTTGAATAGTATTCGATTTATTATCTTTTTCTTTTTGAGAATATTTTACTTCATGATTTACTATTGCCAAAGTCAAATCAGAAAGAGAAGAAACTCTGCCTTGGTTTCTTTCAGCAATAGTTCTATCGTCAGCATTCACAAAGCCATCACCTGTAATGTCGGATTTTGCAGAGTTAGTGCCATCTTCTTGTCGAATCAAAGTACGGTCTGCTACATCTATTTTACCATCACCATTTGCATCGCCGCCAACCATTGCAGGCAAGCCACCAATTTTACTTCCAGCCACACCGTTATTAAATACTAAACCAGATTTCAAATAATCTGCCGAGCTCGGTGTTGAGTTAGCAATTCCTCTAGCTGTATAGACATTTGTGCCATAAGGGCTGTCTGTTTGGTTAGCCAAAGTATTATTTGTTTTGCCGTCCCACGATTGGAAATCCCAACCAGATTCTATTTGCCAAGTATTTTTATCATCGCCAATATAGCGAAAAGGCACTGCAAAACGAGATAGTATTGGCAAATGGTTTAATTGCTCAAGTCGCACCCAGTATCTGCCATCGTCTATATTTTCCAACAGAAATGAAATATTTCCAAATAATTTGCTTCCTGTATTTCTGTTAAGCAAATCCAAATCTTCATAGCCCTCTGTGCTGTCAATAGTGATAATTTTATTGCCAATTGTTCCATTGTTATCCAAATAAAGAGTAACTCGGAAACCGCCATCGGAGTATTTTCTAGCAATTTGTTTTATATTATTTACCGAAGTTGCAGTGCCTTTGTGTCTGCCCTCAAGCAATGTACGAAGTGTTAAATTTGTTCGCGGCACAATGGTAAATAATTCACTTTCGCCTTGTATTTTATTGGTTTCGCCATCTATTGTGTAGCTACCAGTAACTCTAAGTCTTGCATTTGTTAGTGCTGCTGGCATAGCACCTTGATCGTTGAATATATTATTTCTATTCAAATCGGGATTCGCTTGGCTTACATTAAGCTGAGCTGCATATATAATATCTGCATTTGCACCTTTGAATCTATATGATATAGAGTCTATTAATTTGAATGAATTTACAGTGTTGCCTGTATAGAATTGACTACCTACAAATTGATATGGCTGGGCTTCCATTCCTCCGCCACCTTTTATAGAATATTCAATTGCTGGTGCAACAGCGTTCGTGCCAATTCCAAAAGTCAATCCATCATAATCAAATCCCACCCAACGCAATTTTAAATCAGTTTTGCTTTGCGAAACTCTTTGCTGAAGCGTTGGCTCTACCAATCGAATGTATGGCTTTTGGGCAACATAGCTAATACTATCGCCACGAAACAAAGCAAAATTATTTGTATTGATGCTTTGTGGAATTGCATTATAATATCCATTATAAACTAGTGGTGAACCATTGAATGAAAATGCAGAATGTAGATTACCTTTGAAACCATTTTTTAATTGCTCGGCTCTGGAATTTGCCACCCCTTGAATATATTGAGTTAAGCTTGTTGGCTCGCTTCCCAAATCATTAGTGCCGTTTGGCACACCATTCCAAAAGCGAACTTCTCTCAAATCACCAGTGTAACCCTTTTTAATACCTTTTGCTTCGAAATAGCCAATATATGTAATGAAAGTATTACTTGAATTAAATATTAAATTAGTATCTAATTGATTTATTATAATAGAATCTTTTTGTGGAGTCCCATCTATATAAAATATTATTTTCGATTTACCTTTGCCACCATTGTTATTTAAATATACTCCAACGTGAGTCCAATTACTATTATCGGGAGTAATTGATTCTGGATTTATTGGCTTTAATGTGTCACTTATAGCTCGACGAGTTTTCCCATTGCTATCGCCTACTTTAAATTCTAATTGACCCGTTGGAAGTAAATTTAATTGATAATGAATTGCACCAGTTATCGTGTCGTGTTTAGATATAATCGGGAAATAGCCATCTGCAACGCTTGGAAATAAACTTGGTTTAATCCACGCTTCTATATATGCTTCGTTGCCTATTAAATTCATTGCATTTTTTGGCTCTATGTATATTTTAGCGTTGGCTTTCTTTCTTAAAGCAAAGTATCTTGCTACTGTAATAGTTCCGCTTGTATCTGAAACATCTAAATTAGAACTAACCAAAGTTCTTACTCTGACCTGAGCCGATTTGCTAAATGGAGTTGCCGAGCGTAGATTTGCTAATGTATTATTATTGCGAAATGGTTCCCAAGCACTGGCTCCAATTTCTATTTCCACAGCACTTGTATCGCCTGTGTTTGAGCTAATATTGAACCACGTTTTGCCTGCATCTACAGAATATTCTAATCGTAAATCATTCGATACGCCAGAAATAATATCACCAATTCCATAGGATACCCATCGCACATCGAATTTATCGCCACTTGAATTTGTAAGCCCTGAGCCAAGTAGCGGAGAGGTCAATCTAATATGTGGCAAATCTGGACGGAAATAAACAGAATCATTGTTTATCTCTACTGGGCTACGGTAATAATTCAAATCATTATTCAAATTTTGAATATTCGCATTTGCCAAGTCATTAATATTATTTTCAAAATCATAGCAAAGCTCAAGCGAGCGGCGAATATCTGCTGTGCCAGCTGTATTCGATGGATCTGGTATCCCTGCTATTCGCTGTTTTAACTGGTCTTGAGTTAGAGCAGTACGCCAAACTCTTGTTCCTTTCAATCCACCATTTAGCATTTCACTTGCAGAGAAGCTACCATTTGGGTTAGCTCCTATCCAAATTGGATGCTGAGTTGTTCTCATTCTAATATCAGTGGCAGTGGAATTAATTACTTCGTCCACAATTTCACCATCTACAAACAAACGTACTTTATTGTCTTCAACAGTTGCCGCCAAATGTACCCAGTTTTGAGTGTGGCTTTTTGTCAATGGGTTTCCGCTATTTGCAGATTTCAATGCATAAGGAGAGCGAACAATAGCAAGCATATTGCTATCGCCACGGTTCAATATTTCTCTTGCTCGAAAAGCTGGATAGGCACCTTGGTCTAAATACAGCATCCAAGCTCCTTCATCGCTATTTGCTTGACCGCTGCTGCTAGCTATAATTCCTGTTTTGCCCGCTTTCACTTCGTTCAGGTTTATCCAAGTTTCCACAGTTAATTGAGTGGAATTGCTAAATACATTCTTAGTTTTCAGGAACTGATTGCCATTTAATTGCAAAAAGAAATTCTTACCCAATTTGAATGATTGTGGGCTTTGGTCTGTATAAATTGTTTTGGCACGAGAAGCGAGTGAATTATTGATATTGCTATCTAACTGAGTAATACGAATCTTTGCACTTTCGCTTCTGTTTGGGAAATTATTATTCCTTAACCAAACAACTCGAATAGGTTTGCGGAAGTTTTGTTGGTTTACCTGCGTGCCTTCTTGAGTTGTGATTACATAGGCGTTCACAGAGTTTGTGAAGAATATATCGCCACTTCTGTAGCGACTGTCATTACCAACCGATGCAGCCGTTCCATTGTTTTCAGCAAAGCGACCTATCTCAATCCAGTTACTTCCGTTATCAGTAGTATAATCCAGAATCCAAGAAACATTTGGGTCAGTTTGATTGCTTCCGTTTATATTGCGATATTTCGCAGGGTCTATACTGCGTTCATAAGTGATTGGGTGTCCACTATTTGCATAAATTCCAATTAGCGAAGCCAAACCACGATCTTTATCTATATATTGATTATTGAATATTGGCGAAAGTAAACTCACTCCAACTACTTGAATGGCAGTTGGGTCTGCGAAAGTGCTTTTACTTGTTAAGTCATTATTAAATAAATCATTTACTTTAGTGTTATTCGGAGCTGATGCTTTGCTCCATTTAATGCCAGTTGTTTTGCCAGTTGAGTTAGGGCGAATATCGAAAGTGAGCTTACCAACAAATGTTCCTTTGCCGAAGTTTCCAATAAGTAAGTTATTCAAATTTAGATTATTTACGTTTATAAGTAAAGCCAATTGGCTCGGGTCTGTATATGTTTTTGTTTGCAAAACAGAATAGCCATTTTGACTATGGAATTGCGAAGAAAGTGAATCTATTACCGAAGATTTCTCCCAAACTGCTTTCACTGTGTCGGTATAGGAAGCGTCTTGGAAAGTGGATACATTAAGAGCCGATGTATCTATTTCAAGTATAAGTGTGCTAGTGCCTATTTTAGCAGGATTATCACTAGTTCTTTTTACCCAGATTTCTGCTTCAATTCTATCGAAACGGCGGCGTTGCTGAATAGTAAATTCATAGTCCTTAGTTTGGGCTTGGATTTCAATATTGGGGCAAAATGATAGAATTAGCAGAAAAGCTAATAAGAACAGGCAAAAGCTATATTTCTTTTTGAATAAAATCATAATTCTTAGCCAATATTAACCAAAATGGATAATATTAGACAATCTTCCTTAGAATATCTATTATTGAACGACACAGTAATAGTATTTCAACAAGTGTGCCAGTTGATATTTCAAGTGTGATTGAAGTCATAAGTGGTGAATTTTGAGTTGGCATAACCATCATATCTAACAACAATATAATTTATTCCTCCATATTAAGTTAGGTGACAGCTTATACCGGTTTGAGACAATTTTAGATTGCGATGAAACACACTTACATTAATTCAAATTTATACAAATTATACTTCGCACGATTACCAAAAAAAAAGACGGGCAATTGCCCGTCTTTATGTATTTCTTTAGTAATTGATGCTTAAGCAACAGCTACTTGCTTGCGGATTATGTTTAATGCTCCACCAGCTTTGAACCACTCAATTTGTTGTGCATTGTAGGTGTGGTAGCAAGAGATTGTATCTGTGCTACCATATTTATGCTTAACTTGAATTGTGATAGATTTGCCAGGTGCAAACGATGTCAAATCTGTGAAGTCGAATGTATCGTCTTCTTGGATTTTGTCGTAATCTTCTTTGTTTGCAAATGTAACCGCTAACATACCTTGTTTTTTCAAGTTAGTTTCATGGATACGAGCAAATGATTTAACTAAAATCACTCTCACACCCAAGTGGCGAGGCTCCATAGCTGCGTGTTCACGGCTAGAACCTTCGCCATAGTTTTCATCGCCAACTACAATAGTGCCAATGCCAGCTGCTTTATAAGCTCTTTGCACTTTTGGCACAGCATCGTATTCGCCTGATAGTTGGTTTTTAACTGAATCAGCTTTTTCGTTAACAAAGTTAATAGCACCGATAAGCATATTGTTTGAAATGTTATCCAAATGCCCACGGTATTTCAACCAAGGACCAGCCATTGAAATATGGTCAGTAGTACATTTGCCTTTAGCTTTGATAAGTAAACGCAAACCAGTAATGTTCGTGCCGTCCCAAGCAGCAAATGGATCAAGCAATTGAAGTCTGTCGCTTGTTGGTGAAACTTTTACTTCCACTTTGCTGCCGTCTTCTGCAGGTGCTTGATAACCAGCATCTTCCACAGCAAATCCTTTTGGTGGCAATTCAAATCCAGATGGTGCATCAAGTTTAACTTGTTCGCCATATTTATTTGTCAAAGTGTCTGTAAGTGGATTGAAATCAAGAGTTCCCGCAATAGCAAAAGCAGTTGTAATTTCTGGAGAAGCAACAAATGCGTGAGTTTGAGGATTGCCATCGTTTCTTTTCGCAAAGTTTCTATTGAATGAAGTCATAATAGAGTTGCGTTTTGTTGGGTCGTTTGTGTGGCGAGCCCATTGACCAATACAAGGTCCGCAAGCATTAGCTAAAACTTGTCCGCCAATTCCTTCAAACTGCTCTATCAATCCATCTCTTTCGATTGTGAAGCGAACTTGTTCAGAACCAGGAGTGATTGTAAATTCAGCTTTTGCTTGAATATTTTTTGATTTTGCTTGGTTCGCAATTGAAGCAGCACGGCTAATATCTTCGTAAGAAGAATTTGTGCAAGAGCCAATTAATCCAACTTCCAAATTCATAGGCCAATCATTTTCTTTAGCAACTCTTGCAAATTGAGAAACTGGAGTAGCCAAATCTGGAGTGAAAGGTCCATTGATATGTGGTTCTAATTCAGATAAGTTTATTTCAATCACTTGGTCGAAATATTTACTTGGATTTGCTAAAACGTCTGCATCGGCATTCAAATGTTCTTTTACAGTGTTAGCCAAATCTGCCAAATCAGCTCTATCAGTAGATTTCAAATAGCGAGCCATTGAATCATCGAAGCCAAAAACAGAAGTCGTAGCGCCAATTTCGGCACCCATATTGCAAATAGTTCCTTTACCAGTGCAAGACATAGATTCTGCACCTTCTCCGAAGTATTCCACGATGTGTCCAGTTCCACCTTTCACAGTAAGAATACCTGCTACTTTTAAAATTACATCTTTTGGAGAAGACCATCCGCTAAGCTTGCCAGTAAGCTTCACACCAATTAATTGAGGGAATTTCAATTCCCAAGGCATACCAGCCATAACGTCCACAGCATCAGCTCCACCAACACCTATTGCCACCATACCCAAACCACCAGCATTTGGTGTGTGTGAGTCAGTACCAATCATCATTCCACCAGGGAATGCATAATTTTCTAATACAACTTGGTGAATAATACCAGCACCAGCTTTCCAAAAGCCAATTCCGTATTTATCGGAAACAGAAGCAAGGAAATCATAAACTTCTTTATTGGTAGTGTTTGCAGTATTCAAATCGGCAATAGCGCCTTCTTTTGCTTGTATTAAGTGGTCGCAATGAACAGTGGAAGGCACTGCTACTTTAGGGCGACCTGATTGCATAAATTGCAATAGTGCCATTTGAGCAGTAGCGTCTTGCATAGCCACTCTATCTGGAGCGAAGTCCACATAGTCCACTCCGCGCTTAAAGTCTTGAACTTTGATTTCTGGCGAAAGGTGTGAGTAAAGAATTTTCTCTGTTAATGTAAGAGATTTGCCTAAAGCAGCACGAGCAGCAGCGATTTTTTCCGCCATATTGCTGTAATGCGAGCGAATCATTTCTAAATCAAAAATCATAATCCCTCTATAATATTTTGTTTTGTGTAATCATTATGTTGCAATTTAAGGAAAAACTACTTTTTATGAGAAATTTAATGCAAAAAAAAGGAATAAAAATGATAAAATTAAATTTAGAAAGTGTATTTATCTTTGAAAATAGCTTTGTGCTTAGTTTTATAAAGTACTTTTCAATTCCAATAGGTTTATTTTATAAGCCAAATTAATCAACTTATATATTGCATTTCTGCTTTAACACAGAAATTGTTCAAAATTATTCTTATTTTTGTTGTCAAATTGTGTCCAATTTCTAAATTATAATAAGAAAATGCTTCAAATAGTTCAGTATCAAAAAAATGGCGAAATACAAACCCCTCAAATGCCTGTTCCGCAGTGTCTCGAGGGTGGAATTTTAGTTCAAACCACTTTTTCGCTAATTAGTGCTGGCACTGAAAAAGCTTCTGTTACGAATTCCCAAGGAAGTCTGATTGATCGGGCAAGAAAGCAACCCGACCAAGTGAAGCTTGTTTTGGACACAGTTAAAAAGCAAGGAATAGTGGATACAATCCGCAGAGTGCAGAATAAGTTAGATTCTTTCAAAGCCCTTGGCTATAGTGCTTCTGGCATTGTGGTAGAAAGCAAATGCGATGAGTTCCAGCCTGGCGATAGAGTTGCTTGTGCGGGAGCGGGCTATGCAAACCATGCCGAGTTTATAACAGTACCTAAAAATTTAGCAGCTAAAATTCCAAATGATGTTAGTTTTGAAGATGCTTCATTCACAACTGTTGCTTCAATTGCTTTGCAAGGCGTTCGCCAAGCAAATCCAAAACTTGGCGACTGTGTGGCTGTAATGGGTTTGGGGCTAATTGGTCAAATCACAGTTCAATTGCTAAAGGCGAATGGTTGCCGTGTAGTTGGGCTCGATGTCAATAAAGATTTATTCGATGTGGCTAAGAAATTTGGCTGCGATTCTGTGCTGGAAAACAATAGCAAAAATTTACAAGAAGTTTTAGCTTTTTCAAATGGTATTGGTTGCGATTCGGTTATAATTACTGCAAGCACTGGCAGCAGCGAACCATTGCAATTGGCTATGGAAATGTGTCGCCAGAAAGGCGATGTGGTCATAGTTGGTGCTATTGGAATGGATATGCAACGCCAGCCATTCTATAAAAAAGAAGTGAACTTGCGAATAGCTTGTAGCTATGGGCCTGGCAGATACGATGCAAACTATGAAGAATTAGGACACGACTATCCAGCGGCTTACGTACGCTATACTGAAAATAGGAATATGCAAACAATTCTTACATTGCTTGCTAGTAAAAAATTAGATTTTGCAACTCTTCGCACCCATACTTTTAAAGCAGAAGAAGCGGAAAAAGCTTACGAAATGATTACCAAAGCAAGCGAACCATTTATTGGAATTTTGCTGGATTTTGGACTCAACAAAAAAGAAATAAAACGTGCTGTGGTCACTCGTCCTTCAGCAAACGATAAAATTAATATTGGCTTTATTGGTTTGGGGCAGTTTGCTCAGAACTATTTATTGCCACCAATAAAATCTTATGGTGCTGCACTAAAAGCGGTTGCCAATTCTACTCCTATTAATTCACTTTCAGCAGCTCAAACTTTTGGTTTTGGAGTTTCTTCTACAGATGGATTTGATTTGATTAAAAATTCAGATGTAAATATGATTTTTTGTGCCAGTCGCCATCAGTCCCACGGGGCTTATGTGATTGCAGCTCTGAAATCGGGCAAATCTGTATTTGTAGAAAAGCCACTTTGCACTACTTTGGAAGAGCTAGAAGAAATATCGAATTTACAAAAAGATAATTTAATGGTGGGCTATAACAGAAGATTCTCAGCTCAGTTCGGGGCTATTGATAAATTCTTTGGCGATAGGATAGAGCCATTATTTATAAATTATAGAGTGAATGCGGGATTTATTCCAAAAAATTCTTGGGTGCAACACCCATTAGAAGGTGGCAGAATACTTGGCGAAGTTTGCCATTTTATTGACACTATGGTATTCCTTACAAAAGCAAAACCAATTAAAGTATATGCCGACTGTATTAATGCAGTTAATAGCGAAGTTACCAATAGGGATAATGTGGCTATTACTATTAAATTCGATGATGGCTCTTGTGGAGTGGTGGAATATTTAGCTAATGGCGATAGTAGTTTGGAGAAAGAATATTGCGAAGTGTTTTCGGCTCGCTCCACTGCAATTATGCATAACTTCGACAAAGTTTCCTTCAAACGTGGTGGCAAAACCACAGAAAAATCATTCGATGGAAAAAAAGGAATTAATGAAGAAGTAAAAGCTACATTGGAAGCTTTCGCCCAAGGAAAATCATTTCCAATTCCATTCGAGCAAATTTACTATGTCAATAGGGCGTGTTTCGCTGCTATTAAATCATTAGAAACAGGTTTACCACAATTAATAGACTAATATGAAAATCAAATTTACATTTATTCTTCTTTGCCTTGTAGTGCTGAATCTATTTTCGGTATTGCCTGCTATTTCTCAATCCTATACTCCTTTCAATAATGAAGAAATAAAGACATTTATTAATTCCGATACAAGAATTTTTACTTCGCTATCTGGTGTTTGGCAACGCTCCACAGACGATGAGACTTGGAGCAATTTCTATTTGCCCTATTCGGAAGAAGAAGCCGATGTGGTTTATTATCAAAAAAATGTTAAAATATCAAAGAACTTGCTTGAAAATAATACATTACATTTATATTTCTTGGGCTTTGATTCCAACGTGGAAATTTATATCAATAAACAATTCGTTGGGAAATACTTTGGGGGTATGACTCCTTTCTATGTGAAAATACCATCGAAGCTAATTAATTCAGAAGTTTTCGATTTGAAATTAGTTGTAATTGATGCAGAATCCAAATCGGAACAAATCAGATATAATTCAATTTATTCCAAGAAATCATATAGTGGAATTATTCGTGAAGTCTTGCTTGTTGGAACTCCCAAAGTTTGGATTTCTGATTTGCGTTATACCAATAGCTTCAGCAGAGACTATTCTAATGTGAATATAAATGTGAAAGCAAAAATTTCATCTACAGTAATAGATAAAACTATATACAAACAGTCCGATACAGCAAGCATTGATTTATCAAAAAAAGAAGTATCGGCTCAAGCATTTTTAATAAACTACGCAACTAATTCAGTGGTGGCAAGTTCTGGAATTAAACAATTCAAAATGGAAAGCGAAAGAACGATTGATGGCTTATTTGAAATGGAATTGAATCAGCCACAGCTTTGGTCGCCCGATCAACCTAATCTTTACTATTTGAAATTAGTTGTTTCAAAAGATGACAAAAGAATAGATGATTTAACTATAGATCTTGGCTTCAGAGATATAAAAGTAGTGAAAACACAAGCCAAAGATTTAATTTATTTGAATGGCAATCCTCTGGAATTGAAAGGAGTGAGCTATATAGAAGATTATGGTGTGTTGCGTCAGACTCTACCTGCTAAAAGACTTTTTGAAGATTTGAAAATAATAAAAACTCTTGGTGCTAATTTAATACAAGTTAAATATTCAGCTCCAAATCCGTATTTTGTGAATGTCTGCAATAAACTTGGTATTTTAATCATGGCCGATTTGCCAGTTTATGATTTACCTGAAAATATTATTGGTAGCAACGAAGTACAGATGCTAATGTCGAATTTGGCCGACAGAATGATTAATTCCTATGAGACTTCTCCTTCGCTTATGGGGTGGGGAATTTCATCTGGTATGGAAGAAGGTACGGCTGGTTATATTTCTTACAAACAAAAAATATTGGCGAAAATCCATAATAACTCCAGTAAGCTAACATATAAAATAGTAAACTTTGGTACCAAATCTTTAGACAATACCGATGTTGATTTGATAGGAATAAAAAATTCACAACGAATACACTCGTTCGATGAAATAAAAACATCTATTGCTGCTATTGTAAGTTTGGCTGGCAATAAGCCAATGTTCATTACAGCGGGGGTAGTGGTCAATCCAAACAATAACAACGGATATTCCGATAGACTTTCGCTAGAGTTCCAAGCACATTATATCAGAAACGTTTATAATATCTCCAAAGAATTCAAATTTGTTGGTGCTATTTTCAATGATTTTAATGATTATAGTTTGAATTATCCTTTGCTTTTCAATAACCACAATGGTAATTCGCTTGCCACTGCTGGACTTGTGGATCAGTTCAGACAAGAGCGTTTGTCTTATAAAACATTGATTTCTCTTTTCAATAATGAAAAAGAACCACTAATGACTGCTGGAAGCTATACAGAGAAAACTCCTTACAGCTTTATTTTAACTGGAATTTTAGTAGCTATTGTGATTGGCGTTATGCTAAATAGATTCCGTAGATTTAGAGAATACTTTATTCGATCATTGTTCAGACCATATAATTTCTTTTCGGACATTCGAGATAAAAGAATTATTTCCACTTTGCAAACTTTTGTGCTTTCGCTTTGCATTTCGGTAACTATGGGAATATTCTTTTCGTCTATTCTGTTTTTCTATAGAACAAGTGATTTGGCAAATTACTGGCTAAACCTGATTTTCCCAAGCACTATTATTCAAGCTGTGCTTTATAAATTAATTTGGATGCCTGAGCTTTTGATGATTTCTTTGGCAATGGTATTTTTAATATTGCTTATCTTGTTTGCTGTAGTAATTAGAATTGCTACTTTCTTCTTGAGAATGAGAGTTACAATTGAAGAAACTTTTATTATTGTTATTTGGAGCGGTTTGCCATTTCTTTTCCTTTTGCCGATTGCTATAGTGCTTATGAAGATATTGTCACTTTCGAGCTTGCTTACCACTTTGTTGCTTTTTTCATCTGTGTTTATTATTGGCACAGTGTTTTCAAGGGTGCTTAAGGCCACTGCAATTCTTATAGACAAAATGCCAAGTATGATTTATTTAATTGGTACTTTGATTTTGGTTGTATTTCTTGGAATTCCACTTTCATATTATCAACTGCGATTTTCATTTATTGATTATGGATTGTACATATTCAATATATTAATGAAAATGTAAGCTATTTAAAAATAATAAAAAGCTACGAATAATTAACTTGTTCGTAGCTTTTATATTTTCATACTATTGCAAACTAAAGTAATTTTCCATCAATATTTTCAGTTCAATCAAATCAATTGGTTTTGAAATATACTCATCGCAGCCAGCATCAAAGGCAGCCTGTTTGTCGCTATTAAATCCATGTGCAGTCTGAGCTATGATAATAACTTTGCTATTCATTGCCTTTATCTGTTTTGTGGCTTCGTAGCCATTTAATTCTGGCATTTGTATGTCCATCAATATCAAATCAATATCGGGATTTGCAATAAATAGCTCTACTGCTTCTTTGCCGTCACGGGCAATTAAAATCTCACTTGCATAATTTTTAATTGCTACTGCTAAGAGTTTTTCGGATAATTCATTATCCTCAGCAATTAAAATTTTTATTTTTTTTATGCTTTGTTTAGTTGAAGACTCAAGTTCAGCTATTTTAAATAAAAATTCATTTTTGGGAGCAGCATTTGGGATATTGAAATAGAAAGTCGAACCCACGCCTGGTTCGCTCTCTACCCATATAGTGCCGCCAAGCATTTCTATATATGCTTTTGAAATAGATAGCCCCAATCCAGCGCCTTCATAGTTCCTGCTTAAAGATTCGCTTGCTTGCCTAAATCTTTCAAATATAAGATTTAGTTTATCTTGAGGTATTCCTGCTCCTGTATCTTTCACAAAAAACTCTATGAAGTCTGGTTTTGATTTATACCCTACTTCTATACTTCCTTCTGATGTGAATTTCAGTGCATTTTTTGTAAGATTAATCAATGCAGCATAGATTTTCTCTCTATCAGTATTTATTTTTGCATCTTCGTATGATAAATCTGTAGAAGTAGTAAGTTTTATTCCTTTTGCTTCTGCTTCTATGCTAAAGAATTCTTTAATGTAACTAATTTGGTCATTTATATTTGTTTCTGACAACTTAACTTTTATCTGACCAGCTTCAATCTTAGAAATGTCTATTATGTCATTTATGATATTTAACAGCCGAGAACCACTCTTTTCAATGATTGCTATATATTCAACTTGCTCGCTCTTAGTTAATTCTTCATCTTTCAATAAAGATGCAAATCCCAATATGCCATTCATTGGGGTGCGAATTTCATGGCTCATATTTGCTAAGAATGCTGATTTGAGTCTGTCGCTTTCCTCTGCTTTATCTTTCGATGCAATCACAAGTGCTTCTGATTCTTTTCTTTCTGTTATGTCGTATAGCATTAGTAAGTGTGTGCCACTATATGAGTTGGATAATGACCCAGCTTCGGCCAAAACAGTTCTAAAAGAACCATCTTTACATTGTATAATAAGTTCCATTTGTTCAAATGGCAGTCCAGATTCTTTTGCTTTTAAAAATCTTTCATCCCAAGCTTGATTAACCAATTCTCTATAAGTAGTATTTGGATAAGCTTTTGACCACCAGTCCTCAAGAGTTGGAATATCATATAAAACATACCCAAATGTATTAACAAATGATTCATTTAAGAATGTGATATTACCATTGTCATCATTTAATACATAAGGAACTGGTGAAAGGTTGATTATGTTTCTAAATTTCTCTTCGCTTTCTCGGATTAATTCTTCTGCTTCTTTTCTTTTTGTGATGTCAGTAATCGTCCCAACCATTTGAATCGGTTCGCCCTTGTCATTAAATTTTAGTTCGCCAATTTCATGCACCCATATTTCTACTTTATCATTAAGTCGAACAATTTTATATTCAATGTCGCATTTCTTCTTTTTGTTAAATACTTCTTTCATAAAGTAGTTACTCGTCATTTCTCTATAATCTGGATGGATAATAAGTGTCCAATTAACAAAATTCCTTTCAAAAGTTTCATCAATTCCAAAAATTGAATCTAGCACCTCAGAAGATGCCCATTTGTCATTAAGAATATCCCAATTATAATTACCTATACCAGCAACTTTTTGCGTTTCTCTTAAAAAGCTTTCACTTTCTTTTAATGCTTCTTGTGCGTTTCTCTGCTCCGTTACATCTCTTTCAATAGCTATCCAATGGGTGAACCATCCTTTTTCATTTGCGACAGGAGTAATAGAAATATGAATCCAAAATTCTTCACCATTTTTCTTGTAATTCACCACCGTCATTTCGCATGGTTGACAGTTTCTTAGTGCTGTGCTTAATTTTTTCAATTCATTTTTATCAGTCTTCGGCCCTTGCAATATCCTAGGAGTTTTGCCTATTACCTCTTCTGAAGTATAGCCGGTCATCTTTGTAAATGCTTCATTTACATATAATATTCTTGGACCAGGCAAGTCGAATGGTTCGGCTTCGGTAATCAATATAGAATCATTCGCATTTACGATTACTGATTCCAAAAGCTTAAGGTGTTGATCTTTTTCTTTTCTTTCCGAAATGTCAGTCGAAATCCCAATAATCCCTATTAGCTCTCCTTTTTTATTGCTAATATGAGAATTATGAATTAATACTGGGAATATTCTCCCATTTTTATTCTGCACATTAAATTCGCCAGACCATGCCTCTCCATTTTGAAGTGTAGTCATTATTTCTACTGCCATATCTAAAGAAACATCTGGCACAGTTACATTAATTATATTTTTTCCAACTGCTTCTTCTTTCTCCCAGCCGTAAATATCTTCCGCAGCTTTATTGAAGAATGTAATTGTTCCGTCAAGCTCAGTAGCTATTACTGCTTGGCCAACTGAATTTAATAAATTTGCTTGGAATTTAGCTACTTTGCTTATATTTTTAGTTTGAGTAATATCTTGTGTGGTGCCATAAAGTCTTATTGGCTTGCCATCGGAGCCAAAATCAACTTTGCCTTGCTCTATCACAAAAGCTTTTGTTCCATCTTTTTTGGTAATCTCATGCTCAACATAATATTCGGATTTTCCAGTGAGAGCTTCATTAACTAATTGCAAAACAATTATTTTATCTTCTTCATTTAAATGCGAAAGATAACCATCGTAAGTTGCTACGAAAGTATCGGGATTTTCACCAAAAATTCTATATTGCTCATCGCTCCAAGTAATTGTGTTTTCATCTATATCCCATTGCCAACTTCCCAAGTGTGCCAAACGCTGTGCTTCATTGAGTGCAATTTGAGAATTTTTAATTTCAGTAATATCTGAAGATAAAGCAATAAATCCTTTTACTTCTCCATCTGCAATATCAGGTATATATTCTACAAATGAGTGTCGGATTTCATTGTTTAAAGTGATATTTGTTCTTTCGAAATTTTGTCTAATCCCTTGCAAGGCAGCATGTGCGTAATCTTTAATTATATCAAATATTTTATCGCCAAACACCTCTTGCATTGTTTTGCCAAACATTTCCGCAGGAGTTGTGCCAAACACTTCTAAATAAGAATCATTAGCAAAGGTATTTCTAAGCTCAGTATTCCAATAGCCTATTAAGCTTGGCAAACTATTCGTAACAGTAGAAATGAAATTAGATTGCTCTAATAATTTTTTCTCATTTTTAACTCTTTCTGTTACATCTTGAGAAGTACCGTACATTCTCATTGGCTTGCCAGACAAATCGAAATCAACTTTGCCTTGCTCTTCAATGAAAACTTTAGTTCCGTCGGGTTTATTAATTTCATGTTCTACAAAATAACCCTCTCTACCTTCTAAAACATTTGTTATAAGTTGATTAGTAGCTTCTTGGTCTGCTTTTGAAAAATGTGAAAGATAAGATTCGACAGTTACGAAGAAAGTATCCCTATCTCTGCCATAAATATTATAAAGTTCATCGCTCCAAGTAATTTCATCATTAATTAAATCCCAACTCCAGCTTCCAGTTTTAGAAATTCGCTGAGCTTCATTTAAACTAATTTCAGCATTTTTTAAAGTAGTAACGTCTGTAAACAATGATATAAAGCCTTTCACTTCGCCATCAATTACATCAGGAATATATCTGGCTATCACGTGTGTAATTTCATTGTTTGCAGTAAACATTATGCGTTCGAATTCCTGCTGCCTACCTTTTAACGCTTCTTCTATAAAAGGTTTGTTTAAGTCAAAAACATCGGCAATCAAATCTTGCATTTTCATACCAATAATTTCTACTGGAGTTTTGCCATACCATTTCAAATAACTATTATTGGCAAAAGTACAGATTAAATCACTGTTCCAATAGCCAATCATACTTGGGATATTGTTGGTAATAGTGGTAATGAAATTAGATTGTTCTAATAATTTCTGTTCTGCTTGTTTTCTTTCAGTAATATTTTTTGCAAAAGCACAGTTATATTCTTTCCCATTAAACATAACATAATTAGCAGTGATATCAACAGGAAATAATGTTCCATCTTTAGCTTTGCAAACAGATTCGAAAGTAAGAGTTTTTTTCTCTCTTAATTCTGCAAAATGATTTGGCCAAATTTCCTCACTATAATAAATATCTATATCGGGTACTGACAATTGTAAAAATTCATCATTGGTATAGCCAAATAATCTAGTAGCTCCTTGATTTACTTCTAAAAATTTTGCTTCTGGGCTTATCCAATAAATTGCATCGCCAGCGTTATCTATCGAGAATTTAGTTAAAGCCAACTTTTCTTCAATTTCCTTTCTTTCAGTTATATCTCTACTGATAAGGTTTGTGCCAATATGCTCATTGTTTTCATTATAGATAAAATTTGCACTATCTTCTTTCCAAATATAATGTCCATTTTTATGGCGAGCCCTAAAAGTATAAGTCAAATATGGCTCTTTGTTTTCAATAGCTTTATAGATATTCCCAAAAGTTACATCTCTATCGTCGGGATGCAATAAGTAATAAATATCGTCAGGAGAAGTCATAAAAGTTTCTTCTATGGAATAACCTAATTGTTTGACATAGCTTGGAGATACATACTCTACCTTACTGTTTAAGCCAAACTTGATTATGCCATCGGAAATATTCCCAGCTATAAATTTGAATCTTTCTTCTTCTTGCTTTCTCTTATTGATGTCAGACTGAGTGCCATACATTAAAAGAGGTTTGCCTTCTTTGTCCCACGCAACTAATTTACCTTGCCCAAGTATCCAAATCCATTCACCATTCTTATGCTTCATCCTCAAATCTATATTGTATGAATCTATTTCGCCTTTGAAATGTGCCTCAATTTGTTTGGTGGCTAATATTAAGTCGCTTGGTTCAACTAATTTTGCCCAAGAATCGAAAGTTACGGGAGATAATTCTTCAACTGTATAGCCAAGCATTTCTGCCCATCTATCATTAATAGTATTTATGCCAGTTGACACATTTAATTCCCATGTGCCGACTCCAGTAGCTTCTATTATGTTTTGAAGTCTTTTATTGCTATTTTCCAAGTTTTCTTCAGCTTTCAATCGCTCAAGCTCAGAAGAGATTCTTTCAGCGAAAATATTGAAAATATTTTCTGGCTGTTCAGTATTGCCAAATGGTCTTGAATCCAATATTACAATTAAGCCAATTGGGGTGTCGCTTTTGTCGTGTATTGGGAAGCCAGCATAGCTATCAAAACCCATATCAGAAAGCATAGAGTCGTTTGGAAATAATTTTTGCACTTCGCTTGGGTATGTGCAAATTCCTTTCTGAAATACATTCTTGCAAGGAGTATCTTCTAAACTATAAACTATCCCCGCTAAATTTTCTCCTTTATTATAGCCACTTATTATTTCGACTGAATTATTTTCAACTAACTTTCCTACAAAAGCACAATCAGTTTCTAATAATTCAGTTAAATGTTTGGAAACTTTAAAGAAAAATTCTTCTCCAGATATAGCAGAAAAAGTGGTAGATAAACTTTTAAGTGCCTTTTCAGCATTTCGTTGGGCAGTAATATCATTCATTGCCCCAATCATTCTGATTGGTTGCCCATCGGCATAGATAATTGAAAATTTATCAATAACTATTGCATAAGTGCCATCAGTCTTAAGCAACCTATATTCTTGAGTCAGCGAGCCGTCTTTCTTTTTATATGCTTTTGCTAAATTTTTATTATAAAGTTTTAAATCTTCGGGGTGAATATGTGTTTCCCACCAATCTTTTTCAAAAACTATTTCTTCATTTGGTTGAAAAAACACACGAAAATTTTCATTCCTAAATACTTTGTCATTGACCATATCCCAATCGTAGATAGCATCTTGAGTAGCCTTAATTACAAATTGAAATCTATTTTCACTATCTCTTAGCGATTGGTTGGTTTTTTTAATTTTAGTAATATCGAAGAAACTAATTATAATTTCTTCGATTTCGCCTTTGGCATTTAGAGATGGTGTCCCATTGATATTTAGCCAAACACTATCATTGGTATTTGGTCTATAAACTCTCACTATTTGATTAAGGATTTTATTTTTGGTACTTATTACCCTATTTACAGGGAATTCATCAATTTCTAATATTTCGCCGTTGATTTTAAAGAAATGCCAATTGGGGTCGATCGCAACTTTACCTTTCATTTGGTCTATAGTCAAACCTAAAAGTTCAGAGGCAATATCATTGCAATATAAAATCGAGGTATCGGCTGAATGCACAACCACACCAACATTGATGCTGCCAAGCAAATTATTGTGCCTGATTTCGATATTGTTTAGTTTATTAGTTGTTGATTCAAGTTCTTTCAACAACTCTTCTTTTGATTTATTTTCTAAGTTCATTTTGAATACTGGGTTGCGAGCGAGATAAACTTCTTTGAACAAAAGTTGCAAAATCATTCAAAAAACTTACACAATTATAGCTAAATAATTACATTTCACCTAATAATATTATGACTTATCTCAAATTAATAATTGAGTTAATCTATTTTGCGAGTCTCAAAACTTATTTACAAAGTACAAATTTTAAGTTCAAATATTCTTAGTAGTTTTTCTTTCCACAAACCATGCAAAGTATTCCACAGCAATTGGATAATTTTTGGAGAATAATCGTACAGCGTCTGCTAGCTTTTCTTAAATTGTGAATTGTAGTTTAACCAAAAACCAAAATAAATGTATCTTTCAGACATTGAAATTTTCGGATTCAAATCCTTTTATAAGAAAACACATATAAAGTTTGCCGAGGGAATCACAGCCCTAGTGGGTCCGAATGGCTGCGGCAAATCAAACATAGTTGACGCTATCCGCTGGGTGCTTGGAGAGCAAAAAACATCGGTGCTTCGCTCAGACAATATGGCGAATGTAATCTTCAATGGCACAGCCACTCGCTCTGCTTTAAGCATGGCTGAAGTGAAAATGACTATAGAAAACAATAAGAATATTTTACCATCGGAATATTCTGAAATAACAATTACTCGCAGAATATTACGCAGTGGCGAAAGCCATTACTTTTTGAATAACACTCGCTGCCGCCTTAAAGACATCCACGATTTATTTATGGATACGGGAATGGGAGCAGACTCATATTCAGTGATAGAGCATAAGATGGTGGAAGCCATTCTGAATGGCAAGCCAGAAGAACGCCGACACTTAATAGAAGAAGCTGCTGGAATAACCAAATATAAAGACAGAAGAAAAGAAGCTACACGCAATCTTGTGCGAGTCAAAGATGACTTGAGCCGAGCGAGAGATATTCTTACAGAGATTCAAAAAAATGTAAACTCACTTTCAAGACAAGCTGCAAAAACCAGACGTTATAATCAGTTGCAAACAGATTTGCGTGAAATAGAGTTGACTATATTTTATGTAGAATATGGGCTATACACAGAAAACTTACTTGGAAAGCAAAAGCAGAAATCGGAATTTGAAGAGCAAATGGCAGCTTTGAATAACGAAATTGAAATAATTCAAGAAAAAGCTAAAGTAGTGAAAGCTGAAATCACTCAATTGGAAGAAGGACTTTCTGAAAAGCACCTTCAATATAAAGATATTGAAAGTAATTTCAACACTAAGAATAAAGATAAAGCCGTTTCGGCAGAGAAACTTCAATCGCTGAAAAGCACTCAAAAACGTGTGAAAGACGAAATTGAAAACTTCGACAACACTAAACAAAATTTAGAGAAAGAACTCGATAGCTTATCGCAAAAATTAGCTGAGATGCAAGCACATTTGAGCAATCTTTCATTTTCTATAGAAAGCAAACAAGAAGAAATAATAGCTGCTCGCAATAGCGTTGATTCAGTGAAGGATACTTTAGCACAATTGCGAAGCAAACTGGCTGGAATTGAAAACAAAATCCAATCACACCAATCAATTATTGAGAGAAATCGCAATAAAATAGCTGGTATAGAAAACTCAATAAAATTGGAAGAAGCTAAAACAATTCAAACTAATTCTGAATTGGCTCAAATTGAGGAAACTCTCGCTGGAATTCTTGCCAAAGAAGCAAGCATCAGCAGTGAATTGCAAGAAGCTGAACGCAATTTAAATTTGGCAACTGAACAAAAGTCTGCTTTAACTCACCAAATTGATGAAGAAAAACGCAATTTGAATGAGCAATTGAATACTCTTTCGCAAAAGAAATCTTCGCTAACATTTTTGCAAAACATTCGTGAAAGTAATTCCAACTCTAAATATTTGCTTGAAAATGCAACTTGGAGCAAAGCAAAACCAGAAATATTGGCAGAATCAATTGGGGTGGACGACAATGCACGAATAGCTATAGAGTCACTTTTGGGTGAATTTTCCCATACAATTATTTGCAAAAGCAAAGAGGAAGCAAACGCAGCTGGCGAATTGCTTAAACAATTCGATAAAGGAAAAGCAAATTTCGTAATTAAAGACGAAGTGCCAAAGCTCGATGCTCCAGAGAAAATATCAAGCGACAAAGTAATTGGGTGGGCTAGTGAAATTACTAGGGTTGACGACCAAACAAGATATTTCCTTCGCCATTTGTTTGGTAGAACTTTGCTTGTAGAAGATTTAGAAAATGCTGAGAATATTTTAAAAGAATTCAAAGCTGAAAAATTAATATCTTTTTCTGGCGAGATTTATTCAAACTATGGCTATGCAAAAAGCGGTAGCGTTACTAAAAATGAGGGTATTCAAATTGGTAAGAACGAAAGAATTGCCAAACTTAATGCTGAAATAATTACTATCAATGAGCAAATTGAAATAACTAAAGCGAAATTGCAAGAGCTTAACAATGAATTTTCCGATATTGATTTGAATGCTTTGAGCAGAGCTGTGAAAGTAGCCGAAGAGCAAATCAATCAGAACAAATACAAACATTCGCAATTGCTATTGAAAAAAGAATCGCTTGAGCAAGCCAATGAAATGATTGCAACGGCAATAGCGAATAAGCAAACTGAAATTGAGGAAGTGCGTTTTGAAATTGCCAATTTGAATAATGAAATTGAGCAGTTTAATTCCGAAACAGCAGCTATCCGAAAAGAGATAGATAGCATTTCCGAACAGCTTACAGAGACTACTGACAATTTCAATTCTGTTACTGGAGAATTTAGAGAAAGCGAACTGGAATACACTAAGTTGAAAACTGAAATTGCACAAACAGAGCGAGAAATAAAAAGAATAGAGCAAACTATTGAGCATGAAATCACTCGCAATGAAGTTAGACATAATGAGCTATCCAATACTAAAGTGCTGATTGAAACAATAGAAGCTAAGCTAATTGAATTCGATAAAGAAATTGAAGATTTAGCTAAAGAAATGGAAGGATTTGGCGGCGAAATAAAAATAGCCGAAGTCAACAGAAAAGAGCATGAAAAAGAATTAGATGTAGTAAATTCGGAACTTAACGAAAAACGCAAAGTGCTGGATAACATCAAAGAGCAATTGCATAAGATAGATATTGGTGTGGCACATTTGGAAAGCGAACAAGAGCATATTGTTGCCAAAGCTGCCGAAAACTATAATCTTGAAATCAAAACTTTGGAAATTGAAGTAGCAGAAGATTTCAATATCAAAGGCAGCAAAATTTTGGCAAACGATTATAAAGATAAATTAAATAGTTTGGGAAGTGTGAATTTCCTTGCCTTGGAAGAATTCGAGCAGGAAAGCCAACGACTGGAATTATTCGAAAAACAAGTGAATGATTTGGAATATGCTGAGAAAAATTTAGCTCAAACTATTGATGAAATCAACCAGACTGCTGAAAAGAATTTCAAAGAAACATTTGAGAAAATTAGAGAGAATTATAAATTCTTATTCCAAAAGCTATTCAATTCAGAAGGTATGGCTGATTTGGAATTGGAAAACGACAACGTGCTTGAAGCAAATATTAAAATATTGGCACAGCCACCAGGCAAAAAACCAGTATCAATAGAAATGCTTTCAAGTGGCGAAAAAACTCTTACAGCATTAGCATTGCTATTCGCCATTTATATGGTTAAGCCATCTCCATTCTGTATTTTAGATGAGGTTGATGCCCCATTCGACGATGCAAACGTGGATAAATTCATAAATATATTGCGTGATTTCTGCGTGAACACGCAGTTTATTGTGGTAACTCACAATAAAAAAACAATGACCTCTGCCGATTACCTTTATGGGGTAACCCAACAAGAGAAAGGGCTATCGCAAATAGCTTCAGTAAGAATGAATTAATATTTAAGAAAGGTTGGCTAAAAATACCAACCTTTTTTTTGAAGTCATTCAGACAGGAGTTGTATTTTATAATAAAATAATTTCAACAATTTGTGCTTACTTTTAAATATAATATGCTACTAAGTCTAAAAAAATTAAAGATTAAATACTTAGATAAATATTATTAAACATAGATATACTCACCACCCTCCAATTTTTCCCAATTCTTTCGTCAATCTTGGACACTTAATTAGCTAGAAATTGAAATGATAGACCAAAACCTTATAAAAATTTTAAAAAACATTAATGATTTGCTTTTGCTAAAAGGCGAGAATCCTTTCAAAGCAAGAGCTTATCAAGTGGCTTCGGACTATATACTTGAACACAATATTGATGTGCATAAGCATTTTACGGCAGGCACTTTAGCTGAAATTAAAGGTTTTGGCGATGCACTTGTCAGCAAAATTGCTGATTATTGCCAAAATGGAGAAATGGCTTACTATAAGAAATTGCAAGAAGAAGTGCCAAGTGGACTGGTGGATATTTCTAAAATATCAGGACTTGGGCCAACAAAAGCACGGAAACTTTATTTTGACCTATCCATTACAAGTTTAGATAAACTTAAAACAGCTTGCAATGATGGTTCACTAGCAAAAGAAAAAGGATTTGCAGCAAAATCTGTAGAGCAAATCAGCAATAGCATTGACAAAATACTCGCCGATAGAGGCAAAGTTTTAATAAACGTAGGCACTAGTATTGCAGAAGAATTTGCTGAGATATTAAAAACAAATCCAACAGTAAAGAAATTTGCATTTTGTGGAGATATTCCAAAATGTATTGAAATAATTACCAAAATTGAATTTCTGACTGAATTGAAAGAAGAAAATACTATTGATGATTTTTGCAACGCTTTAGCACATTTGCATCCAATTCACGACAATGGAATTATAAGAATTTATGAGTTTGGCGATATACCTATTCATATTTATTTTGCAGAAAATGATAAATTCTATTTCGCACTACACGAGCTAAATTCTCACCCACACTACCACACAGCTCTGGAAGAGATGCTTACTTATCAAAGTTATGAAATACGCAATAAAGCAATTCATAAAGACGGGGAAATAATTCAATTTTCTAGCGAGAAAGAAGTATATACTAAACTTGGTTTGCAGTATGTCCCGATTGAAATTCGCCACGAACCGCAAACAATTCAGTTTTCAAATCAAGGATTTATCCCGGAATTGATAGAAGAAACAGATATGAGAGGAATGCTTCATTGCCATTCTACTTATAGCGATGGGAGGAATACTTTGAGAGAAATGGCATTGGCTGCAAAGGCATTGGGCTATAGCTATTTTGCTATTTGCGACCATAGTAAGACGGCAGTCTATGCCAATGGTTTGTCAATTGAGAGATTGGAAACTCAGCATAAAGAAATAGATGCTCTAAATGCTGAAAACTTAGGTATTAAAATACTGAAAGGAATTGAATCCGATATACTTTCCGATGGAAGTTTGGATTATCCAGAAGAGATATTAGCTAAGTTTGATTTGGTGGTGGCTTCGGTGCATAATAACTTTAAGCTAACAAAAGCACAAATGACTCATCGTATTGTGTCGGCTGTTCGTAGTCCATATACTACTATATTGGGACACCCTACTGGCAGGAAACTACTCAAAAGAGAAGGCTATGAGTTAGATTTGAAAGAAATACTCCATGTAGCGAAAGAAGAGGGTAAAATTGTAGAAATAAATGCAAACCCAATTAGATTGGATATGGATTCAGAATATGCATTATATGCTAAGCAAATCGGAGTGCCAATTGCTATCAATCCCGATGCACACTCCACTATGGAACTTCGTGATGTACGCTGGGGAATTAAGATTGCACGCAGGGCTTGGATAGAAAAATCTAACGTTGTTAATTGCCTAAGCTATGATGATTTTACCAAACAATATGTTCGCAAAAAGTAAAACCATATCGTCATTTGGTTAGTTTTTAGTAATTTAGAAGAAATAATAATGACAAATCTATTAATTGATAGAATTATTTTTGATAATTTATTATTTTGTTAATAATTATGAGAAATAGCGTAATGAAATACATACTTTTAATACTACTTATATTTATTGCTAGCTGTACACCGCAAGTGCACAAGCTTTCAAGCTATTGCACTACGCCAAAAAAAGAACTATTCTTGGAATTAGTGAAGATTGGAAAAGACAATAAAATGAATGTTATTAAAGTAGATACTAACGAGTATATATTGAAATTGCAAACAGAACCCAAATCACTAAAATTTGGGATTTATATGAAAATCAACACATGGTCTTTCAAATATAAAAGTGACACTCTGACTGCTGTTGCTTTGGAATCGAGACACGAAACCAATATAAGAGATAAAGTAGTTGCTATTTATGACATTTACTTAAATGACGAAGAAGCAGAACAAACCGAAGCAATGAATTGGTATTGGCAAATCAGAAATAGAATAGAACAAATATGTGGGAGTAAAATCACATTCAAATCCTACGACCAACCATCTTCATACCGTTTACCAGAAAATAAAGAGAAATGAAAAAATCATTAACAACAGAAAATCAAGAAATAATTAATTACTTCGAAAAATTAATTGACGAAAATAATTTATTAGTAATACCAGATGAAGTATTTAGTAAAATGTCTATTGAATATGGAATTTTACTAAATGAACACTTTACAAAAACTCGGCTGATGCAATTGCCTAAAAATGAAATTAAGTTTAGCGAATGGCTAATGGAGAAAGACCCAGAAGTATGGAAAGACCTTTGGTGCGACGATCAAGGTGAATTCGAAGGATATGTAATGTCGTTGGCTCTTCTACCAAAAATATTGCAAAACGATGGAAGAGGATTACCAATCTGCGATTTGCAGAAAGTAGATAATCATTATTTTTCTATTAAGCACATGCCCGATAGTGATGCTAAGATATTCGTGGAATCAATTCGTGAACGCTTTATGAATAGAGACGATTTAACTACTGCACAGCTATTGGCATTGGAAATATCGGTAGATGATATAGATATTTGGCATTTTGCATACAAGCATAAACTTGATATAGACAAAGCCAAAGATGCACTTGCAGAATTAGTTGCCGACAACACAATCATTCATCTGAAAGATTCGGAATACCTAGCTCCATTTATAGAGTTATAAGCTTGCATGGTTTTATAAAGGGAATATTTTACTTATTCTCTTTGTCACTTTCATCATCTGTATCGATTTTCTGTAGTTCAATATTGTTTGGATTTACTTCCGAATGGCGGATTTGACCACCCAAATAGCCAACTCTAGCTACAATTGAAAAGCAAACAATTGCCAGTAGAATCATTACGTTTGAAATTTTGTTTTCGGCTGGCATAGATTTCCAAATTGAATAAATTCCAACAATTGAAGCCAATCCAAGAAAAATCATACTGACAAGTGCGTACATAGCAGCTTCTTCGTGGGTGTGGATTGTGCTTCGGGCTATACCAGCCAAATGTTCTACTGTTTCTTCGGCCTCTTCGCCTGTCAAATAAGCAATTCCCGCTCCAATCGAACCTATTACAAACAGTCCATAAGCTGCTATTTTTGTAGAAGTGCTTTGCTGCCAAATTCCATAAATCAGTACTAACAAGCCAAGAGCAGAAGCAAATATTGGCAAATGAGTTATCATTAAGTGGACGTGAGTCGGATTCATTATTTCTTTCCAATGTTTGAAAATTGAATGTAATTTAATGATAATTCTTGTAATTATTTACAACTTAGCTTTTCTCAATTTATGATTTAAATCATAAAAGCTACTTTGCAGTCAACCGTAAAGTAGCTTTTAAAATAAATAATTGACTATTTTTTAATTTAATGATGGATAGTCTATATATCCCTTTTCGTCTCCACCATAATATGAAGAATGGTCTGGTGTATTCATTTCAGCACCTAACTCAAATCTCTTAGGCAAATCTGGATTAGCTAAGAATAATGCACCAAACGAAACTAAATCAGCACCATTTGATAATGCAGCTTCAGCAGATTCTTTTGTATATCCCCCATTAATTATTAATTTATGTTTAATTACTGGTCGGAAAGTTAAAAAAGGATTTTTAGGCCAAGTTGGAAATTTATCTAATGGAAATAAAGATTGCATTAATTGAATATATGCAAGGGGCAAATCATTCAATTTAGTTATTAAATAGCTGAATGTAGCTGTTGGGTCGCTATCTATCATACTATTATAATATATTGATGGAGACAATTTGATTCCAGCTTTCCCTGCACCCCAAACTTCTACTAATGCAGACATCACTTCAAAAATAAACTTAACTCTATTTTCAATCGAGCCACCATATTCATCTGTTCTTTGATTAGCTCCATCCACAAGGAATTGATTTGGCAAATAGCCAAAAGCTCCGTGCAGTTCCACTCCATCGAATCCAGCTTCTTTTGCATTTTGAGCAGCTTTTTTGTAATCTTGCACAATATGTTTCACTTCGGCTGTTTCCAATGCTCTAGGCACTTCAAAATCTTTCATGCCTTCGCTTGTGTAAGTTTGCTGACCTGTAATTGCAATTGCCGACGGTGCAACTGGCATTTCTCCTTTAATTGAAGAATGTCCAACTCTTCCAGAGTGCCAAAGTTGAGCAAATATTTTACCACCTTTTGCATGCACAGCTTCAGTTACTTCCTTCCAAGATTCAACTTGCTCTTGAGTAAAGATTCCTGGTGTTAAAGGACTGCCTTGTGCTTGTTTGCTTATATTAATACCTTCAGTTATTAGAAGCCCTGCAGAACTACGTTGTACATAATATTCTGTAGTCATTGGTTTTAATGTGCCATCTGCATTGGCTCTTGAGCGTGTCATTGGTGCCATTACCATACGATTATTAAATTCCAAATCGCCAATTTTTACTTTTTCAAGTAATTTCATTTGTTTTCCTTTAAATTTTAAATTTTAAATTAATTTTTATAATAGCCATTATCCCATTTTCGTAATCATTAATCACTTACAAGATTTGTTCTTTATGGTTGTGCTTCCAGCGTGGAGATGTGGATGAACACCCTGAGAACCTAGTTTTTTTTCTAACGCCCAAAGTAGTCTAAAAACACAAATGGATCGAAATATCCCACAGCACTTGGTGGTAGCTGTCTTACGTAAGGCTCTATACTTTTACTAATGTGCGATTTAGCTTTGCTAATAATCTTTTTCATAATCAAAGAATGAATTGTTTAGTTGTATAGACAACTATTAAAAAAGATTATTGTAACTAACATTTAAGATAAATATAATTGTTGTAATTGTAACTATATGTGAAAATTATGAAAGGACTAGCATCTTTTGTTTAACATGTTTATTGAAGAGTGACAATAACACCCCCAGTCAACAAGCTGACAGCCCCCTGAAGGTGGCAATGACATTTGTGTAACTCTTACACTTATAATTCTTCACTCTTTGGCTTGGCAATCATAACACCCCCAGTCAGCAAGCTGACAGCCCCCTGAAGGTGGCAATGACATTTGTGTAACTCTTAACTTAATAACTCTTCGCTCTTTGGTTTGGCAGTCATAACACCCCCAGTCAGCAAGCTGACAGCCCCCTGAAGGTGGCAATGACATTTGTGTAACTCTTACACTTATAATTCTTCGCTCAAAAGGATTTATTTTGCGTAAAAAGTTTGAAATTTGGATTTCCAACTCGCTAAGTGTGGAAAAATTTGGTTTTGCAAATTTATTTTACGAAATTTGTAACTATGCTTTTTGCAAAAATGAAAATAGTTACTTTAGAAAATTCAACACATTAACGGATTATTTATAATGGCAGATTTATCGAAAGTCAGAAATATTGGGATTTCGGCTCACATTGACTCAGGAAAGACTACTCTCTCTGAGCGTATTTTGTTCTATACTGGTAAGATTCATAAAATCGTGGAAGTTCGCTCTAAAACAGGCGATGGACCAACGATGGACTCTATGGATTTGGAAAGAGAAAAAGGTATTACTATCCAATCGGCAGCTACTTTCTGCGAATGGGGCGATTACAGCATTAACTTGATTGACACTCCTGGTCACATCGACTTCACTGTAGAAGTTGAGCGTGCTTTGCGTGTGCTTGATGGTGCAGTACTTGTACTTTGCGGTGTGGCTGGTGTACAATCTCAATCTATTACTGTAGATAGACAAATGAGAAGATATGGAGTGCCTAAAGTTGCTTTCATCAATAAATTAGACAGACAAGGAGCTAATGCCTACAAAGTTACAGCTCAACTTCGTGAGAAGTTAGGTCATAATGCTGTGATGATTACAATTCCTATGGGTTCTGAAGATAATTTTGCTGGCATTATTGATTTGCTTACTATGCAAGCTATTTATTTCGATGGCGAACAAGGTGAAGAAATCAGAAGAGAAGCTATTCCTGCTGAATATATTGAGATTGCTAAAGAAAGACGTAATACACTTGTGGAAGCTGCTTCAGATTTCAACGATGCAATCGCTGAAAAATTCCTAATGGAAGAAGAAGTTTCTTCCGAAGAATTGATTCCAGTTATCAGAAGAGCTACAATTGATTTGAAAATGGTTCCAGTATTTACTGGTTCTGCAAAAATCAATAAAGGCGTTCAAATTTTATTAGATGGCGTTGGCTTATTCTTGCCTAATCCAACTGAAATTAGAAACATCGCTCTTGACAGAAATGATGACGAGAAAGAAGTCGTTTTGGAATCAGACGATAACAAACCTTTGGTTGCTCTTGCATTCAAATTGGAAGATGGTCGCTATGGCCAATTGACTTATATGCGTGTCTACCAAGGAAAGATTAAAAAAGGCGATTTCGTAATCAATACTTCAAACGATAAAAAATATAAAGTTCCTCGTTTGGTTCGTATGCACGCATCGGATATGATTGAGATTGAAGAAGCTGGCGCTGGCGATATCGTGGCTACATTTGGTATTGATTGTGCTTCTGGCGATACTTTCACTGATGGTAAGGTAAACTATGGTATGACTAAAATGTACGTACCAAATCCAGTTATCGAGCTTTCTGTGAAACCAAAAGATAAAGCTGGCTCTGAGAGTTTCTCTAAAGCATTGAATAGATTCCAAAAAGAAGATCCTACTTTGCGTGTTTCTCGAGACGAAGAGTCTGGCGATACAATTATCAAAGGAATGGGCGAGCTTCACTTAGAAATTTATATCGAACGTATCAAACGTGAGTACAACACAGAAGTTATCGTAGGTCAGCCGAAAGTAGCATACCGTGAAGCAATCACAAAACGTTCAGATTTTGACTATACTCACAAAAAACAAACAGGTGGTTCGGGTCAATTCGCTCGTATTGCTGGATACTTCGAGCCAATCGGTGGCGACAACGAAGGTGGGTTTGAATTCATAAATAAAATTGTCGGTGGTGTTGTTCCTCGTGAATATATCCCTGCAGTCGAAAAAGGATTCCAAGAGCAATTACATGAAGGCGTATTGATGGGTCAGCCAATGGTTGGCGTTAGAGCTGAATTAAACGACGGTTCTACCCACGCAGTGGATTCATCGGAGATGGCATTTAAAAGTGCTGCAAAAGCATCTATCAGAGAAACTATCTCTAAATGCGGCCCTGTTATTCTTGAGCCAATTATGCTTTTAGAAACATCAGCACCAGAAGAATTTCAAGGCCCAGTGATTGGTCAAATCAATCAACGCCGTGGTATTATATTGAATACTTCTATGGACAATGGCTACGTAGTAATCGAAGCGGAAGTGCCTTTGAAAGAAATGTTTGGTTATTCTACAGAACTTCGCTCTGCTACTCAAGGTAAAGGCGAATTTTCAATGGAATTTTTGAAATACGCTCAAGTGCCAAAATCGGTACAAGAAACTATTATTAAAGAATACCAAGAAAGAATGAAAGAAGAAGGCAAATAAGCCAACCAAATTCATTATCAATTTTTTAAAGCTCTGCTATTTAAAAATAGTGGAGCTTTTTTTTGTGTCTAATTAAAATTAAAAATTTGATTTTGTAGTAATTTAGTGTTTAATGTTTTTAATCCAAAAATTATCAAGTACTTCTTTAATTGATTTTAATCCAAATTTATAAATTAATCTTTTTTTATATGTTTGTACTGTTTTTACATTTACCTTTAGTTGTTTTGCAATTTCCTTTTCTAATAAACCCTCGTTTATTAGATGTGCAACTACTAATTCTTTTAAAGTTGGTTTTGATTTATATTCTTTAATTAATTCAAACATATTGTGGCAGTAAGGACTAATAAAAGTTCCACCCTCAATTGCTAGTTTAATTGCATCAAATAATTGTTCTTTTTTAAATATCTTATCTATATAGCCCTTAATGTTGTATTCTTCACTAGCTTTCAAATAATAAGGATTGAAATTGCTTGAAAATAAAATAAAATTAAACTGAAGTCCCAATTTTTTGCAAACCTCTAAAACACCTAGCCCATCTAACTCTGGCATTTGCAAATCAAGCAAAACCACATCAATTTGGTGTCCCTGTTGAGCATATTCCATAAACGCCAAACCATTTTGAAATCCTTTGCAATTAATGTTTTGACCTAGTCCATTGCTATAATCAGGTAATGTTAATTGTATTAATTCTATAATTGAATTTCGTAAATTTTCATCATCATCTACTATTGAAATATTTATTGAATTCATATAACTTTCTAAAATTACTTATACTTACACTTTTCTAAATTAATTAGTATTTCTGTCTCTTATACACATCTCCGAGCCCACGAGACTAAGGCGAATCTCGTATGCCGTCTTCTGCTTGAAA
>ENA-ORBV01002832-ORBV01002832.1-microbial-mat-metagenome-genome-assembly--contig:-NODE-2832-length-35983-cov-8.202668_pt1 | contig 35983 bp, 29 predicted proteins | sample MGYA00237777_ERZ505514 | MGnify/ENA primary metagenome ERZ505514 (study PRJEB26160, sample SAMN06269048) | microbial mat metagenome | isolation source: Oligotrophic lake microbial mat | place... | reverse complement strand
TAATGATACGGCGACCACCGAGATCTACACCTCTCTATTCGTCGGCAGCGTCAGATGTGTATAAGAGACAGTGTTTCCCAGCACCGGCAGATCCATGATTTCCCGATTCGTCATGTTCCGCCCTGACGAAACCGAGTTCGTATCCAGCATCGGCGCTTCCGAAGTAATGGTCACCGACTCGGTGGTCCCGCCCACTTCGAGCTGCATATCGATCTGCAAACGGTCGCCGATCGCCAGCGTGATCGGGCCGCGGACGGAGCGCTTGAAACCCGCGTTCTCCACGGTGACGCGGTATTCGCCCGCCAGCAGCAGCGGCGCTTCGTAGTAGCCGCTGGCGTTCGTCACCAGCTTCGTCGAAGTACCCGTCCCCTTATTGGCAATGACCACCGCCGCCCCGGCGATCGCCGCGTTTTGCGAATCGGTCACTGTGCCGGAGATGTTCCCGCGGGTATCCTGCGCCGGCGCAATCCCGGAAACCAGGAAAAATCCAATGCTAATCGTTAGTAGTCGCACACTCACCCCTCTTCATGACGGTGGTGTGTTTATATCCCAATCACCAAGCGCTGCGCAAGGAGTCTATTTCAATTTCTCGATCGCGGCGATGAGGGGATACCGTCAGATGCGACGCGCGCTCGTTGACGACGGTTCCACCTGCGTCTTTCTTGGCGGCATAATGAGCGACGTAGACTTTGAACACAAGCCGTTGGGGGACGCAGCAGGGATTGCCGATTTTCATCCCGCAGGACGGAATCAGTTGCACTTGCACCTTGGGTTCTCCCGACGGCGCCCAGGTATTGGCGCAGTAATTTTCGCGCCGTTTATTTCCGTGGTCCAGGCAAACTTCCAGTCCAAACGTGATGCCATCCATCGTGAACACACAGCCGCCGCTACTACCAGTCTCATTCACTTCGCTCACGAGATCCGTGGTACTCGTCTGCTCGAAACCAAACGCGCCTTAGCGTTTCCGGAAGCCAGCGTGGACGTTCTGTACTTCGCCAAGCGTAGTCGTCGAACCCTCCGTCGGTATTAACCTTCGCAGCTTGCCGCCGTGCATATCGATAAAACTCCGTTTCGCCCCATTGATGCGATGACCGCCTTTCCCAATGGTCTGAAAGTCCACCGACGAGATCGAGTTTTTACACCATCAGATCGTTCAGCCTCCTTCCGCCGTCGGCCTTTCCGCACAGTCTCCGGGACATTTGGTGTCATCGTGACGGGTTCGGTCTCTAACGATAGCTTGTAGAGTTCGGCATCCGCCCTTCCCAATTTCGCCTGAATCGTAGATTGTCCGGGCTTACCTTGCCGAAATCGGCATACCCTTTACCGGCCACGAGTTGGTCGGGAAGTGTTCGGGGCGCCGTCATTGAGAAAAGCGCGATTCCATCGTCATCCTATACGGATTCGCCTTCAGCGGTTCGAAGGCGGCGATTCCGGCCGCTTTCGTGGTTTTCGTTTTGTCTCCGAGCGTGAACTTTACGCCGGGGATGTCGTTGTCCATCTCGTCAACGGCGTGAGCAAAGTACGCGCCCATCTTAACACTGGGACAGTCGTCGGCCACCTCTCCAATCAACTTGGAGCCGCATTCGTGGGGGAATTTTCTACCGCGGATTTCGCGAACCAGCACCTTAATCCCCTACCCGCTTACCCGGAAGCGCGAGGCTCGAATCTATCGATGATCCGGTCTTGCGTGCGAGCCGTTAGCCGCTCCCGGATCGCGACCGGTTTCACCGCTTCCGGCAGCGTGGGATGAGCCAGCGTCTTTCGCGCGTACGGACGGTTCGGCGCCAAGGCAAAGCCTTCGCGGAACACCATCGTTAATTCGATCAGCACCGCGACCGCGCCCTCCGTCCCTACGTTGTGGCGCGCGCCGGATTCAATGGCCCGCCGCACAAACAGCCTGGTACCCGCTTCCTTTAGTTCCGCGTATTTTGCCGGGTAGCCTTCCGCAACTGCGATCGTCGTCCTATCTTCAAAGCTCGTCCGCGACTCCGTCGCGATAGCCGCCATTTGGGCTTCGCGAATAGTCAGCACAAAATTTGAAATTAGACTAGCATTTTCGGTAGTTCCACCGCCTTTCGCGGCGCGGGTATGGTTCCGGGTTGCCAGCCGCCAATCCCAACGTCGCTGCCGATGCCACTGCCAAAACTCTCATAATTGCTACCGTTAACCGTCCGTACTGACTTCCATTTCCGGGTCCACCCGCCAATATAAGTTACCCCCCGCTGGGTTCACCGCGCTGATTGCGATGGTAATGGCGAACGCTCCGTTTTTAATTACATTTTGCGCGACTCCGTTGTATTGGAATTGAGTCGTGTTAAGCTGATTTCCCGTTGCGGTCATGACGATCGGCACAGGACCCGCGAACGGATCGCTGTTCCCTCGTCCAGGCTGGCCCCCGCCTTTCGGCGTCGCGTTGACTGTAAAGGTCAATGCGGGCATCGCCGCGGGAGCGCTAGCGAACGACAGATAGCCGATAAAATCCAGCGAGGGCTGCCCTCTGCCCGCCGGAGCCCAGATATCAAGAATTGAAGACGGGGCAGTTATCCATGCTGTGCCGTTATAGAACAGCCAGTTCTCAGCGCTGTTCGGAATCAGCGTCGGATTGGCTGGATCGGAGGACGCTCCGTCCCATTGCATTGTCCATTTGAGTGCGTAGCCGCTGTAGTAAACTCCCTGCACAGTATTCCCTTTCCGTTATCTTCGTACCGCTTCCAGTCTGTGATACTGAGGAGCCCGGCGCAGTCCAACCGATTCCGGGTCGCTCCGACTTTCCCCGATACTGTATCCGTTTTCCAGGGCCTGCGTCAACCAACGCAGCGCCGCTTCCAGCGATTTCGTAACGAACCTAGGAAAGCACGCTCTCTCTGAAAGAGGGAGTATCCCCGACTTGTGGGCGGAGGAGCAGATTTGGGATGGGTGTTTTCGGTCGGCGATAGGTAGAAACGGGGGATGGGGTAAACCTGAGAACCTACTCATCCCGCGCGGAAACTTCGAATTATTCTAAAATTGCCAGCTCGCCTGAATCCTGAATATAGTACGGAGGCTGCGCGGCAGGTCCCAAAGAGTCGAGCGCGTTTCGTCAAGCTGCGCCGTCCGCGGCCGCGGCATGTCCGACCGTCCAGCCGCCTGGGGTCAAACAAAAATGCGACCCCACTTTCGCTCATTCCGCGCTTACAGGTTGCCGAGCCCTATCGGGAGATAAGACAATGCAAGAATCAATCATGGCAGCCACGGGCCAATTCGAGCCCCCCGACGGCAGCGGCGCTCGTCCCAAGCCGGCGCTCGGCCTCGCCGCCGGCGCCCGCATTTCCCACTACGAAATCACCGGCAAAATCGGCGAAGGCGGCATGGGCGCCGTTTACAAAGCGGTGGACGTCAGGCTCGGACGCACTGTCGCCCTTAAGGTCATCTCGCGCGACTTCATCACTCCCGACGACCGCCGCCGCTTCGCCCGTGAAGCCAACGCCGCCTCCGCCCTTAACCACCCCAACATCGTCACCATCTATGAATACGATTCCGTCGCCAGCGTGGACTTCATCGCCATGGAGTATATCGAAGGCAAAGGACTCGATCGTCTCCTTGCCGAACAAACCCCGGCCAACCCTCTCCCCTTGCCGTTGCGTCTTGAATACTTGCGCCAAGTGGCGTCGGCCGTCGCCATGGCTCACACTGCCGGCATCGTCCACCGCGACCTGAAACCCGCCAACATAATGGTCACCGCCGGCGGGCACGTTAAGGTACTCGACTTTGGTCTAGCCAGGCGGGACGACCCCGCCAGCGATGCCACTCTCACCGCGCTCACCAGGGCCGGCGCCATTATGGGTACTCCGGCCTACATGTCCCCCGAACAGGCGCTGGGCGAATACACAGACGCGCGCTCCGATATCTTTTCCTTCGGCGTTATTCTCTACGAGGCCGTCTGCGGCAAGCGTCCCTTCCAAGGCCGCAACTCGATGGCTATCCTGAACAACATCGCCAATAACAATCCGGACCCTCCGTGGAAGCACAATCCGGTTCTGCCGGACTCCCTGACCGCGCTCATCGAAAAATGTCTCGCCAAGGATCGCAAGCACCGGCTGTCTTCCCTCGGTGACGCTGTCACGGAGATCGCGGCCGCCATCTCCATCACCACGAACGTCCACACTCCCGCAAAGCGTTTCGCGCCCCTGCCCCGTCGCTCCCTCATCGCCGCCGCCTTTGTCCTTGGCGTTGCCGCCCTCGTCTACACCGGCAGGCATTGGTTCACGGGCAACGCCCTCTCCATCGAATCTTCCAACGCCTATGCGCACTATCAATCCGGCGCCGCGCTCCTCCTCCGCTCGGATCGTAAAGGCAATCCGGACCGCGCCCTAGCCGAGTTTCAAAAGGCCATCGCCGTCGATGCCGAATTCGCCCCGGCCTACGCCGGACTAGCGGATTGCTACGCCGTCAAGAACAATGTCACGCCCGATTCGCAGTGGGTCCGCCTTGCCCGTCAGGCCGCCGAGCGGGGCGTCGCACTTACCCCGGACTTGTCCCTGGTCCACGTCTCTCTCGCCAGGGCCGCCCTCGCATCCGGCGAACACGGCCTCGCGCAGAAGGAACTCGCTCGCGCATTCGAAATCGACCCCCGCAACGCCGAAGCGCATCGCTGGATGGGCAATCTCGAAGCCGCTCGCCGCTCCTTCGCCAACGCCGAGAAAGAGTATCGCACCGCATTGGAACTCGCGCCGGCCGATTGGCGCATTGCCTCCGATTTGGGCGTCCTGCTCTATCGCAACGCTCGCTACGCGGATGCCGCCGCCGTCTGGCAATCGGCGTCCGCCAGGCTGCCCGACAACGAAGTACTCCACCGCAATCTTGGCTCCGCCCACCACATGCTCGGCCACCACGACCAAGCCGCGATCGAATTCCAGAAAGCGCTGGAAATCGAGCCCTCTCCCACCACTTTCAACAATCTCGGCACCAGCCGCTTCTTCCAGGGCCGTTACAGCGACGCCGTGGCCGCTTTCGAAAAAGCCGTCGATGGCCGCGCTAATTCCTACCTCTATTGGGGCAATCTCGCCGACGCCTACCGCTGGGCTACCGGCATGCGCGCCAAAGCGAATACGGCCTATACCCGCGCCGTCCAACTAGCCACCGCCGAAACCAAATCCAAGCCCGCCGATTGGGATCTTCGCTCCCGCCTCGCCCTTTACCACGCCAAGCTTTCCGACGCATCCGCCTCTCGCGCCGAACTTGCCGCCATCCCAGCCGCCACCACTTCCGCCGCCGTCTGGTTCCGCGCCGCCATCGCCTGGGATCTCTTGCAGGACCGCGAACGGGCCCTGCAGTCCCTCGACCGGGCCATCAAAGGCGGCTATCCGAAAAATGAAATAGAGAATGAGCCGGAGTTGGCCCCAATCCGTGCCGATCGCCGCTATCACGTGCTGATGGCCCGCTCGGTTTCACCTGTGGGCCGCAAATAGCGACACCAAATTCACACAAGGAAAGCGATGGTAGACCAATGCCTCAGATGCTTTATGCTCTCAACATGATGGCCAACTTGTCCGACGATACCGCCGGCCAGTTTCAACCCTTCGGAACGAACAGTCGCCAGTGGTATCAGAGTGCCGACAACGGCGCAACCTGGACCCCATTCGGCACCGGCAGTTCCGATAATACCAACCCCACACTCAATTACTCGAACGGCAACCCCAACACGGCCGATAAGGTGCAATTCGCCGTGTTTTTCACCGGCGCCGCCCCATCCGCCATTCAAAGTGCGTCGATCTTTGTCACCTTCGGCAGCGCCGCCAATGGTAACTCTCCCATCGCGAGTCCATTCCGCCAACAGGGCAACAATGTCCGCGCAGTGCTCGGCGATGAGGGCGCACAGTACTACTCCAGTGGTGGCAGCACCGCTTACTTTATCGGACCTTATCAGGTCAGCGTCAACCAAGGGAGGTCCGGCTCAGGATTACTCAAATTCGACTTCGCGATGATCGCCAAATTCGTCCTCTCCAACGGGCAGATCTACGAGTACGGCTACGATCCCGAGATGGACGTCGAAGTCTCGTCGTAATCCCCGCGATAGAATCACTCAATGATTCCTTCGGGCGGCACGATCAAAACCCCAGACGCTCTTCGCGACACCTATGCCCCGGCCATCGAGCGGGCGGTCCTCAAATCTCTGACCCGCCTTGATGGCCATTGCCGCCGCTTCATCGAAAAGAGCCCGTTCCTCTGCCTCAGCACCCAAGGCCCCAGCGGCGCTGATGTTTCGCCGCGCGGCGATCGGCCTGGTTTCGTCCATATCCTTGACGACTCGACCCTCGCCATTCCCGACTGGCGCGGCAACAACCGGCTCGATTCCCTCACCAACATTACCCACAATCCGCTGGTTGGGCTGCTCTTTCTGATCCCCGGGGTTGATGAAACGCTGCGCGTCAACGGTACCGCCGTCATCGCCATTGACCCCGAAATCACCCAATCCTGGAACGTCAACGGCAAACATCCCGCTTCCGCTCTGATCGTGACGGTCCACGAAGCATTTCTTCATTGCGCCAAAGCGCTCATCCGTTCGCGCCTCTGGCACGACGACTATAAGATCGATCGCGCCGAACTTCCCTCCTATGGGCAAATGCTGAAGGACCAGATCGAAGTGAAGGACTCCGCCGCCGAACTTGAAAGTTCCATCGCCGATGCTTACAAGAACAGGCTTTACTGAATCGGACGACAGCCGCGCTCAGTCCGGCCGCTCCTGCGCTTCCCCCGAGTCGTTGAAAACCTCCTCGCGAATGATGCGGTCCGTGGCGGCCGACAAATACTCGTCCAACGCGTCACGAAGTTGCACATACTCCGGCCAGAGAATGTTGTTCAAAAACGAACTCTTCGCCCGAACCATCAGCGTCGTGTAACGCTGCCGCCGGTAGCGAAACGGCACCAGGCCATGGCGGCGGCAAAGCGCGGAAAGCAGCCGGCGCTGCCAGAGGTCCGCCAGGGAGAACTGCATTTCCACCGCTGGCTCCGTGTACTCGGTTCTGGGCTGGGGCTGGGGCTGGGGATTCATCGTATCCAGCGACTGTTTGACGCGTCCCAGCGCGGCGGCGGCGGCATCGCGCTCGCCGGCGGTTTTCGCGCCTTCAAACAGCGCGGCGATCTTTCGGAGCCGCTCGCGAAGTTGTTGTTCAGTCATCGCCATAAAGCAATCTTTCCAGTTGTAGTATTGTAGACCACGAAATGGATAGACGATTACTAATGCAAAGCGCGGGGGCGGCGATGCTGGCGCCCGCGGCTGGCGCCAAAGTGCGCGTAGGCATGTTAGGGACTGGCCACAGCCATTTTTACGGCAAGTATAAGGCGATGCTGGATTCGCCGGAGTATGAAATTGTTGGCGTGGCGGAGAACAACGCCGCGCTGCGAAAGGACCCGCGTTACGCGGCGCTGCGGTGGATGGAAGAGGACGCAATGCTGCGCGATCCCTCCATCCAGCTCATCGTTGTCGAGTGCCGCGTGTGGGAGGCGCTGCCGTGGGGGAAGAAGGTGATTGACGCGGGCAAGCATCTGCACCTGGAGAAGCCGACGGGCAACGAGTGGAAGCCGTTTAAAGACTTGGTGGAAGAGGCGCGGCGCAAGAAACTGATTCTGCAGTCGGGCTATTTGTGGCGCTGGCACCAGGGCTTGATGGCGGCGATTGAGGCGGCGAAGAAGGGCTGGCTGGGCGAGGTCTACATGGTCCGCGGGACCATGAACTCGGACCGCGGAATGGAGGAGCGCGCCATTGAAGGGAAGTACAAGGGCGGTGGATTATTTGAACTGAGCGGTCATGTGATTGACCGCGTGGTGGAGGTGCTGGGACGGCCAAAGACGGTGAAGAGCTGGCTGCGGCATGACACGAGCGTCGCCGACAAGCTCGCCGACAACAACCTGGCGGTGTTTGAGTTTGACCGGGCGCTGGCGGTGATCGCGCAATCGGCGAAGATGGCCGGTTCCGGCGATCATCGTTCCTTCGAGATCATTGGCACGGACGGAACTTTCATTGTCCATCCGGAATCGGCGCCGCCGCGGATGCGAATTTTCATGCGCAAGGCGCAGGGTCCGTATAAGGCCGGCTGGCAGGACCTGACGCTGCCGCCGCAGCCGCGGTTTGTGCCTGACTTCGCGGAGTTGGCGCGGGCGATTCAGACGGGCGCGCCATTGAAGCATTCCTATGATCACGAGTTACTGCTGCATGAGACGCTGTTGCGGGCGTCGGGAGAAATGACATGATTACGCGTCGCGGGTTGTTGGCTGGTTCGTTGAGTTTGCACGCCGCGAACGGAGCGGTAACGGTTGGCGTGCTGGGCACGGGGAATCGCGGTACCTACGTGGCGGCAATGCTGGCGAAGAACACGCCGGGCCGGGTCGTCGCGCTGTGCGACGTGGTGCCGGAGCATATGGCTGCCGCGCAAAAAGCGATTGGCGTTGAGAACCCCCGGCTGTATTCCGATTTTCAGAAGATGCTGGCCAGCGATATCGATGCCATTATCATCGCTACACCCGTGTTTTTGCATGCCGATCACTTTGAGGCGGCGGTGAAGGCGGGAAAGCATATCTATATTGAAAAACCGGCGTCGATGGACGTGGCGGGCTGCAAGCGTATCATGCGGGCGGCCGACGCGGCAGACCGGAAACTGAACATCAACTTTGGCTTTCAGCGCCGGTATGGGCAGGGGTATTTGAAGGCGAAACAGCTCGCCGATTCGGGGGCCATTGGCAAGATCCATTTGGGTTTCGCGCGGTTTATTAAGAGCGAGGGGATCAGTAAGCCGGGCGTTGCATTGCCGGTGCCGAAGACGGAGATGGAACGGATCGCCACGTGGGGGAGCTGGAAGAATCTGTCGGGCGATTTGATTGTGGAGAATAACGTCCATTCGATTGATGTTTTGAACTGGTTCCTGGGCGCGCGGCCGGTGAGCGCGATTGGTTCTGGAGGGTCAACGCTGCCGAAGCGGGGCGACACGCGGGATCATAATTTCGTTGCGTTCGAATATCCCAATGGCGTGCAAGGGCAGTTGTCGGGGACGACGTTGGCCTCGCCCGGCTATCGCGATGTGGTGGAGCAGTTCTTCGGACCGAAGGGCACCATCGAGACTTCGGAAAATCATTGGCGGCATTTCCGCGGGCCTAAGGATGAGACCTTTGAGAAGTCTCCGCGGAACATCACCATCGATTCGGTAGCGGCCTTTGTGCAGCGTGTGCAGGACGGCAAGCCGGAGAATACGGGCGTGCGCGGCGCGGAGAGTACGCTGACGGCAATCCTTGGCCGCATGGCTATGGACCTGCGGCGTGAAGTGACTTGGGACGAGATGATGAAGGGCTAGCGCGTACTGCTTTCGGCCAGCGCTTTCACGGCGGCGAGGGTCTTCATCGCGTCTTTCGAAGGGATGTATTCCATACCGAGATAACCTTTGTAGCCGCTCTCATGGATGGCGCGGAAGACGTTGCCGAAATGGATTTCGCCGGTGCCAGGTTCATGCCGGCCGGGTACGTCGGCAACGTGAATGTGGCCGATATTCGCGATGTTGGCGCGGATGGTTTCGATGAGGTTCCCTTCCATGATCTGCACGTGATAGAGGTCGTAGAGGATCTGGAAGTACGGGCTGCCGACTTCGCGCATCATGGCGAATGCTTCCGGTGTGCGGTCCAGAAAATAGTTCGCGTGGTTGTCGCCTTTCGGGTTTAGCGGCTCGATTTTTGCCAGCGTGTTGATGACTTCGACGATCATCGTCACGCCGTATTTCGAGACGATGTCGTGCGCGCGTTTCATTCCTTCAACCATGCTTGCGTGCTGAGCTTCGCGCGTCATTCCGGGTACTTTGAATCCAGAGAGGACCACCATCTTCTTCGTTTCGAACTTTTGCGCCGCCGCGGCCGACGCCTGGATTTCGGCGAGAAATCCGGCGCGTTCGGCGGGGTCGCACAGGCCCATCCCTTTCGGATTGACGCCGCGATTTCCGACGAGGCAAACGCACTCGAGTCCAAGCCGCCGTTGCAGGGCCACGATCTGTTTGGGGTCGGCTGCTCGCCAGTCGCCGAACTCGTAACCCTGGTACCCGGCGGCCGCCACTCGCTCCAATTGCATGGGCAGGTTGAGCGCGGGAAACAGCGGCTCCACACGCACCGAAAGATGCATCGCGGGAGCTTTCGCAAGGGCCAGTAGTGGAAGGGGAAACAGAGCGCGGCGAAGCATTAGGATTGGTATATCATAACGGGACGGAAGCCTCCGATCATGAAGCTGCGGATACTCTTTTTTTTCACCGTACTCGCCGTTGCGGCGCAAAATGTTCGCGTCATTCGCTTTTCGGAGAGCGATCCGTTCCGCATGGGCGAGGTCACTTCGCGGCGCATCGTGCATCCGGGGCTGGGGGCGAAGAAGACGACGTTGAACCTTTCCGTGTCGAAGCCGGGCGCCGAGTTCGCACAGCATGTTCACGACTATTCGGACGATACGATTCTGGTGCTGCAAGGCGAGGTGAATCTGCGGCAGGGGGACTCGCTGCGGCTGTTCAAGGCCGGGGAATGCGCCTTTGTGCCAACGGGGCAGATTCATGGCACGGTGACGGCCGGGACCGGCGACGCGGTGATGATCAGTTTTCAGAATCCGCCCGACTTGCTTTTGTATACCGGCGCGCGCGATTCGAAGCGGCCGGGGGCGGCGAAGCCGGTGGGCGCGATTACGCCCGGCGCCGTGAAATTCGTGAATTTCCAGGAGAAGAATGGTTTCTTTACCAACGCCGATCTGGGTTCCAAGCGCGCCATTGGATCCCGTTTTTTGTTGAAGCGCAATCAGAAATTCCGGACTGAAGTGAAGGCCGGCGGCGAGCAGGTATTGTTCGTGTGGCGTGGCGCGTTGCGGGTGAAGGACAAGGGCACGACCTATACCGCCGGGGAGCGTGATACCGTTTTTATTAGCGGTGAGGCGAAGGTGGAAGTGATCGGCGACGCGAACGGGGAAACCGAAATCATTCAAGTGGCGGCTCCGTGACCCGGCGAACTTTCGCGGCGCTGGCCGCTCCGGTTTTGGCTACGCCGCCGGGCAAGATTCGCGCCGCGATGATTGGCACCGGCCACGGGCACGCCCACAGCAAAATCCTGGCTCTCCAGAGCATGCCGGGTTACGAATTCGTTGGGGTGTGCCGTCCGGATAAGGACGATCCCGTGATCGGCGCGGCGTTCGCAAGCATTCGCTGGATGACCGAAGCGGAGATTTTGAACGATCCGTCAATCGAGATGGTGGCCATGGAGTTCGCCGACGCGCAGCGGAATTTGCACTTTGCCCAGAAGAGTATCGATTCCGGGAAATGGGTCCATCTGGATAAGCCTCCGGGCGCCAATATCGCGGGCTTGCGCAAGCTGCTCACTGATGCGCGCCGCCGGGGACGGGTGGTGCAGATGGGGTATCAATGGCGATATCACGCCGCGATGCAGGCGGCGATGGAGGCCGCGAAGAAAGGCTGGCTGGGCCGTGTTTACCGTTTTCGGGCGTCTATCGATAAGCCCATTCTTGCCGATGAGCGGCGCCATCTGGCCAAGTACCGCGGCGGCATGATGTTCTCTGAAGGGTGCCATCTGGTTGACCGCGCCACTGCGCTGCTCGGTAAGCCGATCCGCGTCAACGGCTACATTCGCCATCATTCGCCTACGCCCGATGGGCTCGCCGACAATAACCTTGTCGTGCTGGAATACCCGTCGGCCATCGCCGAAATATCGCTCGGCGGTTTTGATCCGCATGGCAGCCAGCATCGCTACGTCGAGATTCTGGGGACGAACGGATCCGCTAAGGCGCAGCCCTTTGCGCCGGTTCGGCTGACCATGACTTTGAAGGAACTGATGGGCCCATATCGAGCGGGCGAGCAGACGCTGGAGCCGCCGAGCCCGCCGGGCCTGGCGTACACGCCAGACTTCGCCGAACTGGCCGCCGTAATTCGCAATGGCGCCGCGCCCACGTATACCGCGGAGCATGATCTGATGACGCACGAGGTTCTGCTGGAAGCTTGCGGAATGCTCTAATCGAACAAAGGAATCGATATGAATAACTTTTCCCGACGAACCGCCTTTCAAGCCGCCGCGCTGGTGCCGTTCCAGGCGATTCGGGGCAGCGCGCAGAATAGCGCCATCAAGGTCGGGCTAATCGGCGCGGGCAATCGCGGCGCTTACACGGGCGCGGCCATTGCCAAGGATCCGCGCGTGAAAGTGGTCGCCATTTGCGATGTGGCGGAGGAACAGATTGCCAACGCCAAGAAGAGGATTGGGAATCCGGACGCGAAGGGCTATACGGATTTCCGCGAAGTGCTGGCGAGCGATGTGGACGCTGTGATGATCGCCACGCCGGTCTATTTGCACCCGGAGCATTTTGAAGCCGCCGTCAAATCGGGCAAGCATATTTACATGGAGAAGCCCGCGGGCCTGGACGTGGCCGGGTGCAAACGAGTGATGCGAGCCGCCGATAGCGCCGACCGGAAAGTGAACATCACGTTTGGATTTCAGCAGCGGTATGGCGGCGTTTACGTAAAGGCCAAGCAGATGCTGGAATCCGGCGGGATTGGCAAGGTTCGCGAGGTTCATGGCGAGTTTCTGAAGTTCGCGTTGAAGGGCGATGAGCCCATTCCGCCGTCGCCTCGTAATGAGAAAGAAAAGTTGGAACAGTGGAAGCTGTGGCGTTCGACGTTCGGTGAAGTGATCGTCGAAACCTATGTTCATAATCTGGATGCGATCAACTGGTTTCTGGGCGCCCATCCGTTGAAGGCAATTGGCACGGGCGGACGCACGGTGGAGAAGCGCGGCGATTTGCTGGATCATTTGAGCGTCACGTACGACTATCCGGACAAGGTGCAAATGAGTTTTATCGGCTCCCAAATGACGCCGCGGTACTTCCGCTCGAATCGCGAACGCTACATCGGCGATAACGGATTTATTGAGACCGCCCGCGAACATTGGACGTACAACACGGGCGGGGGACCGGTGACCGAAAAGTCCGGGCAGGACATTACGATCGACGCGCTGCGGGAGTTCGTCCGGCGCGTCTCCGAGGGCAAGCCGGAGAACGTGGGCGTGCGCGCGGCGGAGAGTACGCTGACCTCCATTCTAGGCCAGATGGCGATTGATCGAAAGCGCGAAGTGACGTGGGATGAGATGATGCGCAGCGCGTAAAAACTGTTTGCAGGCGGCGGCTTTAGCGCGATACACTCTACAGGTATGCCGCTGCGCGGAGAGAGATCGGTTGCAGGACTTTTTTCTATCGCCATGGGCTTGGCCGGTGCTATACAGGCAGAGAACTGGCCGCGTTTTCGCGGTCCAAACGGGTCGGGAGTCGCTACTTCCGCCATGCCGCCAGTTGAATTTAGCCCGACGAAGAATCTGGCGTGGAAAGTGGCTGTGCCTTCAGGTCATTCGTCTCCCATCGTTTGTGACAGCCGGCTTTATCTCACTTCATTTGGCAACGATTCATTGAAAACGCACGCGTTCGACCCGGTGTCGGGCCGTGAGTTGTGGCACCGAGAAGTGCCCCGGGCGCGCAGTGCCAGGCACCATGCATTGAATAATGCGGCATCTCCATCGCCCGTCTGCGATAGCGGAGGCGTGGTGGTTTTCTTCGCCGACTTCGGCCTTGCCGCTTACGCTCCAGATGGGGAGCAACAATGGGTTGCGCCGCAGCCGCCCGTCTTAAATAATCATGGACTGGCGAGTTCTCCCATCCTTTCCGGCAAAAACGTGGTTCAGGTGGTGGCGGGAAACAGTGGTTCAACCGTGCTTGCGGTTGCGCGGAGCACGGGAAAGCAAGTTTGGAAGGCGCCGTTGGCGGGGGTCACCTACTCCACGCCCATAACTGTTCCCGGCCAGCAGATTGTCATCCTCTCCACTGGCGAAATGGTCGCATTCCACGCAACCAGCGGCGAGCGGCGATGGTGGGTAAATCAGATTCCTTATCAGCCGAAGTCGAGTCCGGTTTACTCTCCCCGGGACAAAATGATCTACTTTTCCGCCTTGTCCGTGGGAGAAGACTCCAAGGCTCAATTGAGATCCTTCGAGAAGTTGCTGACTGCGTTCGATGTCAATAAGGACGGGCAGATCACGCTGGAGGAGATGAAGGAGCGGAAAGGCCCCGCCGGCGCTTTCGCGCAGATAGATCTAAACGGTGACGGGGTGTTTACGCGTGCGGAACAGGAAGAGCTGATGAAAATAGCGGACGTCCCGCACGTGGTCGCAGCGGTTTCCGCCGCCGCCGCCGGCGATATGTCCACAAAGCTGAAATGGGTCCATCGTAAAGGCGTTCCAAACGTCGCTTCTCCGTTGCTGATTGGCGGCGTTCTGTATTTGATTAAAGAAGGCGGAATCATAACAACTCTCCGTCCAGCCGACGGCTCGGTCGGCCAGGAGGGCCGTCTGGAGGCTGCATTTGGCGCACTCTACTCTTCTCCGGTCGGAGCCGGCCAAAACCTCTATGTCGCTAGTCAGCAGGGCAAGGTGTCCGTGCTGAAGGCCGGTTTGAATTGGGAAATTCTGGCCGTGAACGATATCGCGGAAGATTGCTACGCTACGCCAGCACTGGTGGGGGACCGCCTTTTTCTTCGGACGGCGTCGCACCTGTGGTGTTTTCGGAATAGCCCTTTATGAGCGTTTCGGCACGCCCCCGGTGGCCACGGCTCGCTTTTTGTTATTAAATGTTGAGTTGAATAATCCGACCGTAAGGAGTCCGCTGTGAACCTATTCCGCCTCATCGCCGTACTCGCTCTTGCCGCGCTGCCGGCTTTCCCGCAAAACGTCAGCGGCACTATCAGCGGTATCGTCCACGATCCTTCCGGCGCCGTGGTGCCGTTGGTCAATATCACTGCCACCAATACCGGCACATCGGCGGCCTTCCAAACTACTACTGACGAGACCGGCGCCTATACCCTGAGAACGCTGCCCGTTGGCATCTACGATCTCACGGCCGAAGTGAATGGCTTTAAGAAATACCAGACGAAAGGCATTCGGCTGCAGGTGAATGAAATCGCCCGCGTGGATGTGAACCTCGCGGTGGGCACCGCCGCGGAAACCGTGACCGTTAGCAGCCAAGCCGTTGTTGTCGACACGACGACCGCCACGCTGAAAGCGGTTGTCGATCAAAAACGAATTGAGGAACTGCCTTTGAACGGGCGCAATCCGACGCAGCTTATGCAACTGATCGTTGGCGTTGTGAAGGACACACGGGCCGACGTCACTTCCGGCACCACGTATCCCGGCACCCAGCCTGTATCGGTGAATGGAAATCGCTCCAACAGCACTAACTATGTCCTGGACGGCGCGCAAAACAACGACCACTACAGCAACGCGCCCAATCCGATGCCGAATCCGGATGCGCTGCAGGAGTTCAGCGTACAGACCAACAATTTTTCCGCGGAGTTCGGCCGACAGTCCGGCGGTCTGGTGAACGCCGTTACGAAATCCGGCACGAACGATATTCATGGAAGCGCCTTTGAATTTGTCCGCAACAAAGCCATCAACGCGCGCAATTTCTTCAACCCGCCCGTGTCGCCCGGCTCCAATGTCCGCCGCGACGATGGGTTGAAACGAAACCAGTTTGGCGCCACGGTTGGCGGGCCGGTTTTCATTCCGAAGATCTACAATGGCCGCGATAAGAGCTTCTTCTTCTTCTCCTACCAAGGCACCGCGCAGCGGCAGACTCCGATTTCCGCCGGACGCGTTGTCCCCACGGTCGCGCAGCGCAACGGTGATTTCTCCAGCATCACGACGCGTTCGCTGCGCAATCCCTTTGACAACTTGGCCCCCTTCCCCGGCAATCGAATTCCGGTTTCCCTTTTTAACCCGGTGAGCGCGGCTATTCTCCGCGATAACATCCCGCTTCCCACCGCCGGCAACACCATTTCCATCGCGCCGCCGAACGCATTCCGCGACGATCAATTCCTGATCCGCGGCGACCAGCAGATCACGTCCGGTAATCGTTTGAGCGGCCGTTTCTGGCGCTCCATCGCCAGTACGCCGGGCCTGCTGAATCCGGGCAATTACTTCGAAACCACTACCCAGCGGGGTTGGAATAATACCAGCGTCACCATCACGGACACCCATATCGTCAACGCCACGCTGACGAATCAATTCCTGTTCAGCTACAACCACACGAATGGCGACGCGATTCCGGTATATCCGGCCAAAAGCCTGAAAGCGCTAGGCGTGAACATGTTCAACGACGACAAACCGCAGTATCACATCACCGTCGCCGGCTACTTCGACACATTGAACACCGGTGACACCAACGATTTCATCCGCAAGGAATATCAATTCACCGATACAATGCGCTGGTCCAAGGGGCGCCACCAGATCACGTTTGGCGGCGAAGTCAGCCACGGTATTGGCGACATCATCAACAATTTCCGTGCCAATGGCCAATTCAATTTCAATGGCGTCGCGCCGTTCACGACGGACTCGCTGGCGGACTTCCTGGTGGGCAAATTCAACACGCTGGCCCAGGGCATCGGCGAGTACAAGAAGACCCGCTTCGACATGTACAGCCTGTTTTTCCAGGATTCATTCAAGATCCGCCGCAATTTTACGATGGACCTCGGCGTTCGCTGGGAACCGTTTCTCCCTTACACCGATGTTGATGGGAAGCTGGCGAGGTGGAGCGCCGGGCAGCAATCGACCCGTTATGTAAACGCGCCTCGCGGCATCGTCTACCCTGGCGATTCCGGCATTCCCGATGGCGGTTTTGAAAGGACGATGAGCAATTTCGGGCCTCGCGTGGGCTTTGCCTGGGACGTCTTCGGCGACGGCAAAACTGCCGTGCGCGGCGGCTACGGCGTGTTCTTCGATCGATCCAATACCATCTCCACCAACAGCCAGGCCAACCAGGCTCCGTTCGGCACCGTGGTTACCATAAATGGAAACGCTATCAACAATTTCTCCAATCCCTGGGCCGGCACGACGGACCCCTTTCCGGGCACCACCACGCCGCCCAGCACGGTTGCCTTCCCGCAGTTCAGCACGCAATTTGTTTATGAAGAGCACATGCGCAATCCGTATGTGCAGTCGTGGAATTTGACGATGGAGCGGGAGATCGGGGGCGGGTTTATCGGGCGAGCTTCTTATGCCGGTTCCAAGGGGACGCGGCTGGTGGCATTGCGCGAGTTAAACGCCGCCGTTTATGCCCCTGGCGTCACCACCGCCACTACCAACGCCCGCCGTCAATTGGCGCCTGGGCTTGGGAATGTGACGATCATTGAACCGGTGAGCAACTCGACTTACCACGCGCTGCAATTGACGGCGGAGCGCCGATTCGCGAAGGGGTTTTCCATCCTTGCCAACTATCAATTCGCGAAGAGTATTGATGACGCATCCGCGAACAAAGCCACTGGGGTAACCCGTACTAACCCCAACAATCAAGCCTTCGATAAGGCTCCCTCAGACTTCGATAAGCGGCACGTGATGAACCTTTCCGGTCTCTGGGAATTGCCATTCCAGCCGGAAAGCCGGTTTGCCCGGATGGTCGTTGGCGGTTGGAATCTGAACACGATCGTCAGCCTGCAGTCCGGCTTTCCCTTCACCGTCGGCAGCGGCGTTGACAACGCGAGAACCGGGACCGGCGGGCAGCGCGCGGATATCATCGGTAACCCGAGTCTAGGCGATGACCGTTCGCAGGGCGACCGGATCGACCAGTATCTGAACCGGGCCGCCTTCGCGCCGAACGCGCTTGGCACCTTCGGCACATTGGGCCGCAATACTTTCCGCGCGCCCGGTTTCGCCAGTGTCGATTTCGGTCTTTCGAAGGGCTTCAAGCTGAAAGAACGGCTGACGACAACCTTCCGCTTTGAAGCGTTCAATGCGTTCAACCGGACGAATCTCGGCGCTCCGAACGCCGGCCAGAATAGTGTGCAGTTCATGCGCATTACCAGCGCCAGCGATCCGCGAATTTTGCAACTGGCTTTGCGAATGACGTTTTAGATGCGATTCCTACTGCCATTCCTATGTGCTTGCGCGCTGGCGCAGGACCACGATAAGGCTTTCGCAGAGCTGACGGAAACCCGGCTCCGCGCGGACTTGACGTTTCTGACTGCAGAGCCGTTGAAGGGCCGGCTGTCGTTGGAACGCGGATCCGACGTGGCTATTCACTGGCTGGTGTCGGAGTTCACGAAAGCCGGGCTGAAACCCGCGGCGAACGGATCGTATTTACAACCGGTGCCGCTGATTGAGTTTCGGACGGATCGCGAGAAATCCGGCGTGACGATTACACGGAACGGCATGGCGAAAACGTATCGCGCGCCGGAGGCGTCGGCTTCGTTTGCGAAGAACGTCAGGATCGGTGGGCCAATTGTTTTCGCCGGCTTTGGGATCACCGCGCCGGAGCTGCGTTATGACGACTATGCGGGCCTCGACGTTAAGGGCAAAATAGTGCTGCTCTTCGATCACGAGCCGCAGGAGGACAATGCCGCTTCCGTTTTCAGCGGCAAGGGGAATACGCGCTACGCGGGAACGTATGTGAAGGTCCTGACGGCTCAACGGCATGGCGCGGCGGCGGTGATGCTTATGCCGGAACCTAACCGGAAGCACCCGTCGAACGAGGAGCGGCGCGCGCGGATTCCGGGCTCGGCGCAGCGCACGTCCCGGCTGCCTTTACAGGCGCTGGAGGATGGCGAGTTGCGGATTCCCCTGGTGAGCATAAGCGAGGCGTTGGGTAAGGAGTTGGTCGCTACGACCGGCCAAACGGCCAACGCCATTCACTCGGCGATTGATCGGGATTTGAAGCCGCAATCGGCTTTGCTGGCTGGCGTGACCGCGGATATTGAGATCGTGAATTCGGACACGAAGAGGGCGGAGAGCTACAACGTGGCGGGGCTGCTGGAAGGTACGGATCTGAAGGATGAGACCGTTATTATCAGCGGCCACTATGACCACGATGGGCCGGCGTTTAACTTGGGCGCGCTGTTTCCGGGGGCCGATGACAATGGGTCCGGCACGGTGGGCGTGGTGGCGCTGGCGCATGCATTCGTGAAGGCGCAAGTGAAGCCGCGGCGGTCCATTCTGTTTGCGGTATTCGCGGCGGAGGAGCGAGGGCTGCTGGGCAGTTATCACTACGCGAATCAGCCGCTGCGGCCGTTGGCCGGTACGCGGGCAGTCATTAATTTCGACATGATCGGCCGCAACGAAACGCCGAGCACGCAGACCGACGGCCTGATTGACATCGCGCCCGATACCACGAACGAGATGAATCTGGTGGGGGCATACTACAGCCCGGACTATGCAAAAGCGGTGGAGAAATCCAATGAACATGTGGGGCTGCGGCTGAACTATAAATGGGATATGGAGCCAGCGCTGAACGTGTTCTTCCGTAGCGACCAGTACCCATTTGTGCTGAAGGATATTCCGGCCATGTGGTGGTTCACCGGCTTTCATCCCGACTATCATCAGGTGACCGATTCGGTGGAGAAGATCAATTTCTCGAAGATGGTAAAGATACTGAAACTGGCATACCGGAGTACATTGGATTTCGCCAATACGGCCACGCCGCCGCGTTTTGTGGCGGTTAGCAAATGAGGACGCTGGTCCTGTTGTGCGCTGGAGCGCTGGCGGGGCAGGACATCGGGCAACTTACGCCGAGAGACCGGCGAGTGCAATTTGCGCTTATTGGGGATCAGCAGTACACGCCAGTCCAGGAGAAGCTTTTCGAGAACGTCATCGACGCGATGAACAAGGAAAAGTTGGCGTTCGTGGTGCACGACGGCGATATTATCGGCAGCGACAAACCGTGCGATGACGCGACGTTCGAGCGGCGTCTGCGGACATTTGGCCGATCCCTCCATCCGTTCATCCTCACGCCCGGCGACAACGATTGGACGGATTGCGGAAGGCCATCCATGGGCGGCTTCGATCCTTTGGAGCGGCTGGCGAAGATGCGTACGATGTTCCTGCCGGCTCCGGGGCGGACGCTCGGAAAGCGGCGGATGGCGGTGATATCGCAAGGCCCGCCCTATGTGGAAAACCTGATGTGGGCGCAAGGGCCGGTCTTGTTTGCGACGCTGCACGTGGTGGGTACGAACAACAACGCGGCCAAGCCCGCCGAGTTTCAAGCGCGCAACGCGGCCAGCCTATTCTGGATGCAGGCGGCCTTCGGCGTCGCGAGAAAACAGCGCTTTCCTGCCGTGATGGTGATCATGCAGGCGAACCCTCGTTTCGACGACAAAAAGCCTAATGGGTTTTCCGATACGTTGGCCGCGCTGGAACGGGAAACGGTGCAGTTCCCAGGGCAGGTTGTGCTGGTCCACGGTGATTCGCACTACTTTCGGATTGACAAGCCGCTAGTGGTTACGCAGGGCAATCCGGAAGGCAGCCGGCTGGAGAATTTCACGCGTGTCGAGACGTTTGGCCCGCCGGATGTTCATTGGATTCGAGCGACAGCCGACCCGCGCGATCCGATGGTTTTTCAGTTTGAACAGCGCATTGTGGAGGCGAACATTCGCAGGCGCTAACGCCGGTAGATGGTGAAGCTCTGGTTGGGCAGAAACGTGTGCTCGCCGGACTTTTTCCAGCCGGCCTTGCCGAGTTCCGCCGCGATCTGCGCTGGTGAAAAACGGAACTGTTCCGGGGGACCCATGGGACCGCCGGGAAGCCAATCGACGATGGCCAGGCGGCCTCCGGGTTTCAGCGAGTTTTGCAAGTTGCTGAAGTACGCTTCGCGGTCGGGGATGTGATGAAACGTGTCGACGATCAGGATGAGGTCGACGGGTTCGGGGAGGTTTGCGGAGGACGCTGTGGCCACTACGCCCACCAAATTCGTAATCCCCTCCTTCACCGCGCGGAGGCGCATGTATTGCACCATGGATTGCTCAATATCAACGGCGAACACTTTTGGCGCTGCGGTCGATTTCGCCAGGCGGATTGCGAAGTAGCCCGTGCCGGCGCCGATATCGGCAACGGTCTGGCCGGGCTTTAGATCGAGCGCGGCGATGACGCGATCGGGCATCTGCCACATATCGCGCGTGGGACTGTCGAAGTTCTTGGACCATTTTTCCGCGTCATCGAAGCGGCGCTGCATGTGATCGGCAGCCGGGTGTTGGGCCGGTGCGGCGAGGGAAATGAGCAGAGCGGTGAGATGCCTCATGGGTTGTTGACTCCTATTCCATTTTGCATCCTGTGCGGGAAAGACGCAGAATGGAGGCATGGTGAGATTAACGATTTTGGCCGCGAGCGTTCTGACTGTTTCCCTGGCGTTCGGGCAACCGGCATGGACTACGGGCGCGAAGGTGGCTCCGGTGGCGGTGGGGCAGTCGCCCAACTCGTCCGCGTTTGGCTCGCGGGTTTATTTCGCTGGGCAACCAACGCAGGCTGATTTAGCCGAATATGCCAAATTGGGCGTGAAGACGGTGGTGAATCTGCGGATGCCGGCGGAAATGGAGAAGCTGGGATTCGATGAGGCCGCCGCGGCCAAGGCGGCTGGTCTTCAGTATGTCAGCGTACCCTTCAGCGGCATGCCGACCGACGGTGAGTTGGCCAAAATCTATGCGGAACTCAACAAATCGGGCACCGGCAAAGTGCTGATGCATTGCGCCAGTTCCAACCGCGTGGGCGTGGCCTGGGCCGCGTTCCGGGGCACGCAGCACGGCCTGCCCGCCGAGGCTGCCTTGGCCGAAGGGAAAGCGGCGGGACTGAAGAACCCCGCGCTGGAAAAACTGACGCGTGAAAAGCTCGACTTGAAGCCGTAGCATTTACTCGCCGATAGTCACTTTTTTCATATTGTCTTCGGGCAGCCGGTCAATCATCAGGCGGAACGGATCGATGCCCGCTTTCTCCGGCTCCTGATCGACCGTGAACTTGTACTGGCCTTTGCCGGACTTCATCTGTATCCGTTCACGGTACAGTGCCTTGCCGTAGCGCTGGTCTTTAGCCGGTTTGGCGAAAGCTCCAATTTCGATGAAGTCGTTGACCGGGATCTCTGTTTCATTCCCCTTTTCGTCGGCCTTGAACTTCTTCGTTTCGATGTCGATGGTGACTTCAAACTTTCCGGCGGAAAGCTTTCGGGCTCTGGCGAGCGAGGTCCGGTTGCCGAAAAGCGTAATGTCTTCGAAGAGATCCTTTATGAGATAACGCAGGTTCTCCGGCGTCTCCTCGCGCAGGGCGTCGACGAGTTCATGAGAGGTGGGATACGGCGCCTGCGCGTACGCAAACTTCTGAATCAGTTTGCGCAGGGCGCGGTTGACGGCTTCCTCGCCGATCATCTCCTTCAGGTAGTACATCACCGCGCTGCCCTTCTGGTAGTGAATGTAGCCCTGCGCTGCCTCGACAGTCAGGATGGGGCGTTCCTTCAACAGTTCGCGGCCGCGCGCGCGCAGGTAGCGGTCCATCTCGTACTCCAGGAACTTGCGCATCATGTCCCGGCCATATTCCTTCTCCATCACCATCAGCGCCGAGTACTGCGCCAGCATTTCGCTGAGCGCGGTGGCCCCTTGCATGTTGGCGCCGATCACCTGATGCGCCCACCATTGGTGCGCCATCTCGTGGGCGACAACGTAGAAAACCATGTCGATGTCGTCCGGCTTCTCCATCTTGGCGATGAAGCCAATGGATTCCGAATACGGCATGGTTCCGGGAAATGCCTGGGCAAAGCTGGCCACGCGGGGAAACTCAATGATTCGAGCCTGTTTGTGGGCATATGGGCCAAAGTGCTTCGTGAAGTAATCGAGCGACTTCTGCATGGACTTCATCATCTTCGGCACGTTCCAGGTATGCTCGGCGTGATAATAAACTTCCGTCTTCACGCCGTTCCATTCTTCGCGGTCCACCTGGTAATTCGCGCTCATGAAGGAGTAGAAGTTCATGCTGTCCTTGTCCAGTTTGTAGTGGAAGTGGCGGCGCCCGCCTTCGGTCCATTCCTTCACCAACGAACCCGGCGCAATGGCGATCTGATCGGTCGATGTGGAGATACGCGATTCGACGCTCACCCAGTCCGAACTGTTGGACAAGTACGTGTTCATGCAGTTGCCGGCGCAGTTCCGCTCCAGCGCGGGCATAAGGTCCTTTTCCGGCAGGCCGCGCTTCTTCCGGTCGTTGCGCTGCGAGAGTTCGCCGCCGGACTGGTAGCCGATTTGGGGCGCGATGGTGTTGTTGAAGAAGGTTCCGTTTTGCACCATTTGAATCGCCCGCACCGAGTTCTCCACGCCCTTGGGCTCGTAGGAAACGGTGTAGCGCATGCGTCGAGTTTCGCCGGGTTGCATGGGCGGTTCCAATTTATAAACGCGGTACTGGTGCCGGGTATCCTCTTTGTCGAGCCTGGCGCCGTCGATCTGAATTTCGTAGCGGTACGTGCGCTGGGTGATCAGATGCATTTCCGTCAGCGGCGCGCTGTGTTTGTTGACGATCTGTTGATCGCCTTTGAAGACAATGGCACGGCGTTCGGGATAGATATCGATGTCGTACTGAATCTGCGTGACGCGCGGCTGCGGCTGATTCTGAAATTTCTTGTAGGTCTTCTCGTAGTCCGCCTGGATGTCGAGCGCGGTCTCCGGACCCACGATCTTGTTGCGCATCATGGTGTTCCAGAAGAGCCAACCGCCCAGCGCGGCAAAGAGCAGGGCAAAGCCGATAGCCGCGGTCCGCAACTTGGGGTTGAAGGCGGCAAAACGCTTCTTAAGCGATGTCTCCTTGCCGCGCGGCCACAGCGCGGATGAGACGGTGGCCAGCAGCAGCGCGCAGGCGGCCCAATAGGCCGTGAACCACCACCAGCCGTCGATAAACGGAGCATGTCCATAAAAGTCGGAATACGTATAATCCGGGCGCGAGGGGTAGCGGACCAGGCGTGTCGCCACGTTGAGAGGCGCCCAGATGGCGCCGTTGGCAATCAGAAAGGCCACAAAGCCAAAGTAGCCCACGTACTTATTCGGAGAGAGAACATGGATGAAAAACGCGAGGACGGCGAAGAAGAAGAAGAGGGAAAAATCATAGATAAAAAGCTCACTGAGATAGAGGCCGATTTGGTAGCGGTGATACCCGAAAGCCGTTTGAACACTGATGCCTGTCAGCAGCATCAATCCTTGCAGCAGCGCCATGACGGCGAGCAGAGCGACACCTTTGGATAGATAGCGAATCCACGAGGGATGCGGCGTTACGTCCTCAATCTCGTCCATTCGCGCATCGCGCTCCCGCCAAACCAGAACGCCGGCGTAGTATGTGATCATCGAGATGGTGAAGAGATAGAGCGAGCCCCGAATGATATCCAGGATCCAATAAGTGACGGGGTAGGAGCCATTGCCGTACCCTTCCCGCGCGGCGAGGATGATGCTCGGCACAGTGTTCAACAATGCGGCTACTAGCAGAACGATGAAGGATGTGGTCTTGACGAGTCCCCGGAATTCGAAGGCGATCAGCCGCCGGAGTTGCGTCCAAGCCACAGTGGAACCCCGGGCGATTTGGACCTGCGGGATTTCCACGGATTTGTTAACCGCCTCCTCATTCGCGGCGGCTTGCCCCTTCTTGGAGCGGTCAGAAAAGGAGAATCGCCAGGCCGTGAAAGTAAAGATGCCCGCACCAACGGCGAGCCAAAGCAGACGATTCCAGAGCATCATCCCCTGCAAGCCCATTGCGACGCCATTCTTCTCAGCCACTGTCCAGTACTTGGTCATGATGGAGAAAGTGCGAATGCCAAACGGGTCCAGCAACATGCCGAGCGTTTCGTTGTCCAGATCCTGCGTCAATACGTCGGCAACGGTGTAAGCAACCAGCAGCACGAGCGAGCCGAGGAAGGATGTGACTGTACTTCGCGTGAGCGCCGCCACGCAGAAGACGACGGCGGAAACGAAGAGCGTATTGGGAATGGCGAAGACCAGGATGCTTTTGCCATGCGCGGCCCAGGCGATGGGTCCCCATCGTTCCGCATCCACCCATGGCATGTATGCCGCTATAATGACCCCCACTGTAATGCCGAGCATGGGAATCACCGAGACGGCGGCGGCGCCGAAAAACCGGCCGAGCAGGAAGTCGAGCTTCTTCAGCGGCGTGGAGAAAATGAGTTGATGCGTGCCATATTGAAAGTCTCGCGCCGCGGCGCCGTTGACGAATGCCGTGGTCATCAGCAGGGTCAACAGGCTCATGATGGCGTAGAAATTCTGGATGACGAATGGCGCGTTGCGAAAGGTGTTTTCAAGCGACGCACCGACGGTGATCTTGTCTGAACTGGAGGCGCCGAAGATCATGGCGCCGATGATCAACAAGAAGACCCACACCATCATGCCGCGCAGCCAGTAGCGGGCTTCAAATGAAAATAGATTCCAGATCATGGTACCGCCCCCTTAATTCAGTCCGCCGATTTTGGCGAAGAACACGTCTTCCAGGCTGGGCCGCACCGGGGCAAACTCCGGATCCAATAGCTCTTCGGAGAAGACATGAATCAGCGGCCGGCCAGCCACCATTTTATTGGAGATCACTTTGTATTCGGTCTCGAATCGAGGCAGATCCGCCTTCGCGATTTTGCGGCTGAAGATGCGGCCTTCCAGGGCGTCGACAGCCGCGTCCGGCCCGCCTTCATAAAGCACGGACCCTTTGTGAATGATGGCCATTTTGCTGCACAACTCGAGGACGTCCTCCACGATGTGGGTGGAGAGAATGACGATCACGTTCTCGCCCACTTCGGCCAGCAGATTGTAGAAGCGATTCCGCTCGCCAGGGTCGAGGCCGGCGGTGGGTTCGTCGACGATCAACAACTGCGGATTGCCGATCAGCGCTTGCCCGATTCCGAAACGCTGCCGCATGCCGCCGGAGAAACTGGCCAGCGCCTTCTTGCGGTGTTCGTAGAGGTTCACCTTGTTGAGCATCGCTTCGACAAGGCGTTTCCGTTCGCCGCCGTTCGTCACGCCTTTAAGGAGAGCCAGATGATCCATCATGTCGAACGCGGAGATGCGCGGGTAGACGCCGAAGTCCTGCGGCAGGTAGCCGAGCCGTTGGCGAACGGCTTCGCGATCCCGCAGCACGTCGATCTCCCCGAGCATTGCCGAGCCGGAATCGGCATCCTGCAAAGTGGCGATCGTTCGCATCAGGGTGGACTTGCCCGCGCCGTTCTGGCCCAACAATCCGTACATGCCTTCCGGTATCGAGAGCGTGACGTTGTCCAGGGCTTTGACGCCGTTCGCGTATGTTTTTGACAGATTCTGAATGCTGAGTTCCATGGCCGGTCTTCCTCTGGTGTTCCTAATGATTGTAGGCCGAATGCTATCGTAGAGCCGATGAGATTCGCCTTGAGAGTCCTTGTTTGCGCCTGCGTTCGTTTGTCCGCGCAATCAATCGCGGACCATCACCAGCATTTTCTGCGGTCCGCGGTTGCGCCTCCCGATGGACTCGCATTGACCGCGAAAGCCCTGATCTCACAAATGGACGAAGCGAAAGTTCATCGCGCGGCGGTCTTTTCCATTGCCTATCAGTTCGGCAACCCAAACCGGCCGCCGGTTGAGAATGAATACGAGCGGGTGAAGGCTGAAAATGACTGGACTCGCGAGCAGACGGCGCTGTATCCGAAACGGCTGAAGGCCTTCTGCTCGACGAACCCGCTGAAGGACTACGCGGTAGCGGAAATCGAGCGTTGCGCTAAAGATCCTGGGCTTCGCGTGGGGCTGAAGCTGCATTTCGGAAACTCCGATGTGGACCTGGACAACGCCACGCACGTCGCTCAACTGCAACGGGTCTTTCGGGAGGCAAACCGGCATCGCATGGCGATCGCGGCGCACATCCGTTCCACGGTAAACCGGAAGCGTCCGTGGGGAGCGCAGCAGGCACGCGCGTTTCTGGAACAGGTGCTTCCCGCGGCACCGGACGTTCCTGTCCAGATCGCGCATCTCGCCGGCGCTGGGGGATATGACGAACCGGGTATCGATGCCGCGCTCGGCATTTTTGCGGATGCTATCGCGGCCAAAGACAAGCGGATGAAGCGCGTGTTCTTCGACGTTTCCGGAGTATTTCTGGGTCAGTGGGAGTCCAAAGCAACCCTCATCGTGAAGCGCCTGCGCATGCTGGGACTGGAGCGGGTTTTGTACGGATCCGATAGCCCGCCCCTGCCGGCTTGGAAGGCTTTCCGCAAGCTCCCGCTGACTGAGGGGGAGTTCCGCAAGATTGAGAAGAACGTCGCTCCGTATTTGAGGTGACGCGACGATTCCCACTTTCCGTGCTGCCAGATTCTGCTGATATTTTAGGCTCTGGTCCCCGGTAGCGAGAGCGGCGAAACCCGCTGCGTCGGCCTTGCCCAGCAGGTACCTCGGCAACTGTTCATCGAGAAGAATGAGCAGGCGCGCTCACCGCTTCGTGGGCTGCTTCCAATGCGGCCACGACCTGTTCGCGCGACACTGTTGGAAAGGAATCAAGAAATTCGTTTATGCCATGGTTTCGTTCGAGATAGTCGATCAGGTTACGAAACGGCACCCGCGTGCCTGCAAATACGGGCGTCCCGCCCAGGATTTCGGGATCACAGTGAATGGCAGTGGGTGTAACCGGCATATGGGCCTCCTCCTGAATTTTAGCGCGGCCACGCGATAGTATATGGGCATGCAAAGACGCGACCTGTTGAAATCCGCCGCCGCCGGATTGACCATTCTGAAAAGCGGCACGCTGCGCGGGCAGAACGCCCCAGGCAATAAACTGAACATCGCCCTGATCGGCGTATGGGGGCGGGGTACGGCGCACTACCAGTCGCTGCGCGATGAGAACGTGGTGGCCCTGTGCGACATCAACGATCTGCGCACTAAGGAAGCCGCCGCCCTGTTCCCAAAGGCCAAGACTTATGTCGACTGGCGGCAGACGCTGGACCAGAAGGACGTGGAGGCGGTGATCATTTGCACCGCCGATCACCACCATGCCTTCATCGCCAATTGGGCGCTGAACCGCAACATGCATGTTTACTGCGAGAAGCCGCTGGGGATCTCCGTCGAAGAGGTTCGCACGGTGCGCGCGAACTACCTGGGCCGGCGCGCCAAAGTGGCCACGCAACACGGCACGCAGCGCCACGCTTATCCGAACTTCGAACGGCTGCGCGAGTTGATCCTGGATGGCGCAATTGGCGACTTGAAGAAAGTCCATAGCTGGGATGCGCGCCAACTGCCGCGCCCGGGTTACCCGAAGGGCGAAGGGCAGCCGCCCGCCTCCTTGCACTACGAACAGTGGATTGGCCCGTCGCCCTACCATCCTTACAGCCCGCAATACTTCGGCGGCACGTCCGGGCTGAACTGCCTGTTCTGGAACATGTACCGCGACTTCGGCGTTGGCCAGATGGGCGACATGGGCGCGCATACGATGGACCTGGTGTGGAATGTCATCGACGGCGGCGCGCCAACTTCGATTGAAATCGACCAGGACGTGAGCGACAAATACAATGCCGACATCTGCCCGGTGAAACTGAAAGCCCATTTCCAGCAGGCGGCCAATAGTTGGCGCGGGCCGGTGGAACTCGTGTGGTATCAGGGCGGGCTGAAGCCCGACGCGCCGAGGGGTTACATCGACCTCGCCCGAGTCGGCAATGGCGCCATTTTCGAGGGAACGAAGGGTTCTATTTTTGCCGATTTCACCACGCGCGTCATCATCCCCAATAATGACGATGGCGATATGACTTACTACAAGCGCCGGGATCGCGACAAGCTATTGCCGCTCATCGGCGGCACCGGTCAGGCCACACAGGCGCAAGCCCCGCGCGGCGGCGGAGGCAGGCCCAATGCGCAATCGCTGCCGCCCGGCTTCAGCGCCCAGCCCAGCGCCACTCCCGGCGCCAATGGCTTCCCGGATATTCAGATGCTCGACGGGAAGGTCCCGGCCGCGCTTGGCCTGCCGAATACCACCGTCACCGCTATGCTTGAAGGCGGCAACGGCCGGCGCGGCGGTGATATCTTCCAACAGGATTGGCTCGACGCCTGCAAGGGCAAGAGCGCCAGTGTCGTTCACGGCACCAGTTCGAAGACGCACTGCGATTTCGATTACGCCGGAACCATGATGGAACAGATGCTTCTCGGCCTAGTGGCTCATCGTGCCGGAAAGAAGCTGGAATACAATCCGGCCACTGGCCGCGTCACTAACATGAACGAAGCCAATGACTACCTGAAGCGGCAGTACCGTCCGAATTGGAAGCTCAACGGGTAGGCTACAGGTCCTTCAACAACCACTGCACGGCGCGGCGCTGCATCTTCGAGTGCTCGCCCGCCCACAGTGCGTGGATGGTGTGTCCGATGGATGTGAAGACGACTCGACCTTTGCCGTAGTCATAAGCCCAGCCGGCGATGGATTTCGTTCCGTACTTGCCGAAGGTCAGGCCATCGATATTCTCCGCCTCCAGCAGGATGTGCTTCGGGTCCTTGTCATAGTCCACGTAGTGCTGTTCGTCATTGGTGATGAACGGCTTCAGCCCCTGTGTGATGGGATGCGTCGTATTCACCGCGCGTACTTGAAACGGCCGCAACGGCGGATGGCCGATGTAGGCGCCGCCCTGCACGTCGCGATAGGTCTTCGATGACAGCGACACGTGGCTGTTGTTGTGCAGCGAGTAGAAGCCGTTGCCCGCCATGACGAACTCTTTCAGCGCGGCGGCCTGTTCTTCCTTCAGCCACTGTGCCGGCTTCGCTTCCGGAAAATCCGTCCGGTTTTCGAGGCCCGCGGCATAGGCGGTGTAGGCGTCCGGACCCAGATAGCCATCGGGCCAGATCATGCCATCACGCAGGCAGAGGAACAGTTGATAGCTTTTTAATTTGGCCGCCGAGAGAGCCTCGACGTCGATCGTGTAATCGACATCCAGATTCATCCCCTCGAACACTTTGCCCAAGCCGATGCGAATGTAGTCCGGGTTGTGATAGCGGTCGCCGATGAGCGCCAGCACGCGCCGGCGGGGCTGCGCCGCCGCGCACCCCGCCAACACTCCACCGATAAACGTTCGCCGGTTTACCATTGGACGCGACCGACGACGATGTGGTGCATACGGGACGTACCGATATCGGAGAAGCTCCCGCGCCCGATACCGGCGAACCGTCCAAATTGCGCCAGATTGTTCACGTTGTACGATGCTCCCGGGTCGGCCAACTGCGGCTCCTTTGTCGGATTGTTGGCGTCCCACCGGATGATGAAGCTAACCCGTTCGGTGATCCGGAAACTCTTGGAGATCGACAACTGCGTCCAACGCAGCCCCGGCGATTCCAGGACGTTGCGGCCCAAAGTTCCCGCCGTGAACGCCGCCGGATAGGAGAAGCCGTTGTTGACGAAATACTGATTCTGCGCGGCCAGCGGGAATCGCGCCCCGATCTCATAGTTATTGACCGCCAACTGCTCGGCGGGAAGCGACGTATTCGGGCGTACCATGCCCGGCAGATAGCGATTCGGGCTGCCAGCCGCGGTCACGTTCACCGGCGGCCCGCTCTGGAGCGTCTGCGTCCAGGCGAAATCCCAGCCGCCGAATGCGTATTCCTTGATTCCGCCGCTGCTCATGAACTTGCGGCCCTTGCCGAACGGCAGTTCGTACGTCATCACGCTCACCAACCGGTGCCGGATATCGTAGCTGGCGCGCGCCTTTTCCAGCGACCGGTTGTAGAACGTAATGCCGCTGCGCCCGCCGTCATCATCGCCATCGTTCAGCGTCTTGCCGAGCTGATAAAACGTGTTCAGCGTCATACCTTGCGAATAACGCCGCTCGAAGCGGAACGTACCGGAATGATGCGAATTGTGCCCGTAATTCGCGTAGTGCTGAATGGAGCCGAACTGCCGGTAAGGTTTGTAGTTCTGCGTGGCGTTGAAGATTTGGTTCAGCGTCGTTGGGTCCGAAGCTATGTTCAGCGGCACAATATTTGCGTCCCAGTTGTTCAACAGGCCCACGCCCGACGAACCTTGATACAGAGTCTCCATCAGCCAGTTTTTTGACAACTGCACCTGAAAGCCGGTCGACCACATCAGCACATACGGCATACGCATGTTCGGGTCAAACAACGAAGCGTTCCGGCCGCCAAAGTTAGTTCCCTGGAACGGTGCGCTGCCGTCCGCCGAGTTTGGGAACGAAATTGCGCCCGGGCCCTGGGAAAGCAGGAACGCGTGGCGCGGATCGCCCGGCGCGGCCTGCACGTTGGCCGTGGCAATGTACTCCTCGAAATTCTGCCCCAGACCATTGGTCATCAGGTCCACTGTGTACATACCAAAGCTGGAGCGCATCACCACGCGCGGGCGTAAATTCCACGCCATGCCGAGGCGTGGCTGGAAGTTGTTCAAGTCACGCTTCGCCAAGTTGCCTTTTCCGTGAACAATTGCGCCCTTCAGTCCGGTGAGCGGATCGGTAGCATTGGGATCAAACTGCGCCTGCTGCCCGTACTTTGTCGAGAACGGCGATTCGTAGCTCCAGCGCACGCCCAACTCGAGCGTCAGATTGCGCCGCGGCCGCCAAGCGGTCTGGCCGTAGAACGATTGCGACCACCACCGCGGCAGCCACGTCGCATTGTTCTGCTGGAATACGCCTTGCCCCACTGTGCCAAGCAGGAAGCTGGCAAACGCATTTCCCGTGTTTGGCGTGAACGGCAACTCCGTACCGCCCATACGGTATTGGCCCGATGGCAGCGCGGCGGATAACGAGTTGTAGCGGGTCCGCATCAACTCATATCCAAACTTCATCGTATGCTTGCCCGCCACCTTCGTAAAGTTGTTCTGAAACGTAAAGTCCTCGGAGACATCGAGCGAACGGCCGCCCGGCCCGAAATTATAAAACCGTCCCCCGCCCGAATTCTGGAAATCCGGGAACGTCGCATCCGATACGCCCGGAATGCCGAGCTGCTTCGCCCAGCCGGCGTTGTAGCTCTCCGGAACCGCTAGCCCGACGCGCCGGTTGAAACCCAGTCGCATCTCGTTGATCGCCGTCGGGCTAAACGTATACGTATCGGAAATCGCAACATTGCGCTGGTCTATCGGCTTCACATAGACACTGCCGTAGACAACCTCAGTCAACTCTCGCACCGGCCTGTCCTGGCTCCGGTGACGCACATGGGAGTAACGCCCGAAGATGCGGTGACTCGCGCTGAACTGATGATCGAGCTTCACGTCGAAACGCTGAAAGTCATAGTGCCCCCCAGCGTTATAGGTGAGGTTATTCACCGGTCCAGTTTGCTGAATCGTCCCGGGATCCGATTGTGTCCGCCACGGCTTCAACGAGAGTACTTTCCGCGCCACCGGATCGAACAGCGACGCTGGAATCGTGTTGTTCGGGAACGGATCGCGCGTCCATGTTGTGCCCTCCTGGCGCGTCGTGAACGGGTTATAGACCGGCAGCCCCCGACCGCCGAAGCGGAAGTCGCCCGCGTACATTTCCGGGCTGGGCACGCTCACAATCACCGTCTCACTCAGCTTTTCATAATGCTGCTGCACGCCGCCGAAGAAGAACGTCTTGTCCTTGATGATCTTGCCCGAAGCCGTCGCGCCCCATTCGTGATAATCGAAAGTCCCGGTACGCGGCAACTGCTCCAGAAACGCCCGATGGATCAGTTTCCCGTTCGTGTACCGGTCTTCCGCATTGCCATGAAACTGGTTCGCACCGCTTTTGAAGACGACGCTTAACTGTCCGCCCGCCGAATGCCCGAACTCCGCCGGCGTGCCCGTCGTCCACATTTTGAATTCTTGAATGGCATCGAGCGACGCGATCATCGTGCGAGTAAAATCGCCCACCTGGCCAACCGCCGGCTCCTTACCGCTCACGCCGTCCATTGAGTATCCGATCGCGCGTTGCCGTTGCCCCACAGCGTGCTGGCCGTTGATATTGGTCATCCCCGGCATGTACAGCAATACGCGGTGGACGAACTTCTGCATCACCGGCAGCTTCTGCACCACCGCTCCATCCAGCACTTGCCCCGACCCGGCTGTTTCTGTTTCCAGCATCGGAAGCGTCGCATCCACCTTCACCGAGTCGGAGACGTTGCCCACTTCCAGTACCACGTCAATGCGCGGCGATTCGTTGATACGCAAAGTGAGGCCGCTCTGTACGAAGCGCTTAAAGCCCTGCGACTCCGCCACGACTTCATAACTGCCCGACGGCAGATTCGGAATGTAGTAGCTGCCAGCCGCGCTGGTCTGGCCTTTATAGGCGAACTGCGTGCCGGTGTTGCGGACTGTTACGCGGACGCCGGGAACCACAGCGCCGGTGGAATCCGTCACGGTGCCGACCACGGTTGCGGTACCGGTAGATTGCGCCAGCAGCGGAATGGCTGCAAGAACTAAAACTGCGAGACGAGTCAACATAGCACGCTCCATAAATTCGATCCCCCTCCGCATCATTGCGGGAAGTTTTGTACAAGCCTGATGAATTTTACCATCCGGGTCAATCGGGACATTCAAAATAGTTGAATCTACTTTCGCACGCTGGCCGCCGATGCATGAAATCCCACCAACTGGGACAGTTCCGTAGCCGTTGACCGGACCGCCGACGCGAGGACCGCCGTTTGAGTCCGGTAGTAACGCAGTGAGGGCATGGAAACGCTAATGGCGCCCACGGTCTCTCCGGTCCAATCTCGAATTGCCGCCCCGACACAACAGGCTCCGCCGGCACTCTCTTCCAGATCCAGGCTGTATCCCTGGCTCTGCGTTTTTCGTAATTCGGCTTCTAACAATACCAACTGCGTAATCGTATTCGGCGCCGTTCCAGGCGTCCCCTTCCGTCCCAGATACCGTAGCGCCATCTCATGGTCGATGTTCGCCATGATGGCTTTTCCCAGTGCCGTACAGTGCGCCGCCGCGGTCGCGCCGAAATTGGCCTTGAAGGGAATCTCGGCGGATGTGTCGAACTGATCGGCAAGGAAGATGTCGAACTCTTGCGGGTCGAAAATGGCTAAATGCGCGGTCGCCTCCACTTCGTCGGAAAGGCGCACCAGCAGCGGCCGCGCCGCCTCGCGCAGTTCGTTACGCTGGAACGCCGCCAGCCCCAGCTTCATCAGCCCGACGCCCAGCCGGTAGGTCTTCGTCTGCGGATTCTGCTCAACGAATCCGCAACATTTCAGGGATGCCAGGATGCGGTGAGCATCGCTCGGCAGCAGGCCCGTGCGTCGCGCCAGGTCCGTCACGCCCAGGCTCGGACGCTGGCGAAACTCTCCAAGAACGCGGCACACTTTGCTGATAGTGGTGGCGGGCTTCATGCTGCGGCCTGTCCGGCCGCGTGAAGAGCGGCCAGTGGGAGTATATATTCCGCCGGAAGGGCCGTCAAGCGCAGTCTCCTCCAGAACCCCGTTTTGCTACCCGCTCAAGAGTGGCCAAACCCGAAAAGCTGGATCGGTTGATCGCCTGAGGCCTTCTATTCCTCACGCTGCTGCTTTACGCGCAGACCGCCACCTTCCAATTCATTAATCTCGACGACACGGTTTTCGTCACCGAGAACGAACACGTCCGCGCGGGCCTCACCGCGGACAGCATTCGCTAGGCCCTCACTATCAGCTACATCAACTGGCAGCCGTTGGTCTATCTCTCGCACATGGCCGTCGTCACGGTCTTCGGCATGGACCCCGCCGCCCACCTTCTCGTGAACGCTCTGTTGCATGCGCTGAACGCGTCGATTTTCTTCCTCGTCCGGCGCCGACTGCGACTGCCCGTTTGGCCTTGCGCCGCCGCCGCCGCGATCTTCGCCGTGCATCCGCTCCGTGTCGAATCGGTGGCCTGGGTGACCGGGCGGAAGATGTTCTCAGCTCGCTGTTCTGGCTGCTGACCGCGTGGGCGTATGTGCGCTATACCGAAGGGCCGAATGAGCCGACTCGATACCTGTTTGTAGTTACCTTCTTCGTACTCGGACTCATGGCTAAGCCTATGCTTGCGACGCTCCCAGTGGCGTTCCTGATTCTGGATCTCTGGCCGCTTAACCTTTGGAACACAGCATCGGTGCGCGCTTTGCTATTGGAAGAGTTGCCGCTGGCGCTGTTGACGGTCGCGGCCGCGGTCGCCACCATCATCACGAAGCAGACGGCCGGCGCAATGGCCGCGCTTAGCGAACCCGCTCTATCACTGCAGCCGGGCGCTGCTTGAAACCGGCAATATCAATGAGGCGGTAACGCAAGTTAAGAAGGCGCTTGCGCTAACCCGGATAGCTCACAAATTAATAGCAAAAAGCCGCTGATTCTGGCATCACTGAGTTTCGACACAAGCAGTTACGGACCAAAGGACAACGGCTTTCGCTATGACAGAGTGTACCCAATCCAGCTTCGAGTTTGCCGCTTATTTTTCACGTCCGGTGGCCGCTGGCTTCACGGGTCCGGCAACGACTTCTGACGGCGGGGTCTTCTGTTGCGGCAAACGGCCCCAAGCTGAATCTGGCGCCTCGTTTGGCGGCATGTTTCCGGGACAGCCGGGATCGACGCTACGCTCGGAAAGGAACCGCGTGATGCTTGCCATCACCCGTTCCCCGGCCCGAGGGCTGCGAACGTAAAGGTTACAGTCGTCCCCATACCGCGCAAACCGCAGTTCGCGCCGCTCCAACTCCCAGTCCATCTCATCGAGCACAATGTTCGACAACAAGAGCGACAACGGCCCTCATCCACCGGATTGACCAGCCCATCCTCCATCACTCCAGCCGTCAGAAACGCCCGGATTAGCTTCAGCATTCGCTTGTCGCCGACCTTGTTAGCGATCTTCGCCATCAGTTTGTCGTGGTTCACCCGGTCGAAGAACTTCTCCAAGTCCAGATCCACCACCCAGCGGTAGCCTTCGGCGATCTACTGCTGCGCCTGCTCCACCGCCTGATGCGCGCTTCGCCCAGGGCGAAATTCATAGCTGTGTTCGGAAAATGTCCCGTCCCACTTGCGTTGCAAAACCGGCATCACCGCCTGTTGGATGAATCGATCCAACACTGTTGGGATGCCAAGCTTGCGCACCCCTCCGCCCGGCTTCGGGATTTCTACCCGCTTCACCGGTTCCGGTTTATAGGTTCCACTCTGCAACTGTTCCCGGATTGCTGGCCAGTACTCTTTCAGGTACTCCGGTAGCTGCTGGACCGTCATCCGATCCACTCCCGGACTCCCTTTGTTGGCCTTGACTCGTT
>ENA-ORBV01002830-ORBV01002830.1-microbial-mat-metagenome-genome-assembly--contig:-NODE-2830-length-36029-cov-5.998748_pt1 | contig 36029 bp, 28 predicted proteins | sample MGYA00237777_ERZ505514 | MGnify/ENA primary metagenome ERZ505514 (study PRJEB26160, sample SAMN06269048) | microbial mat metagenome | isolation source: Oligotrophic lake microbial mat | place... | reverse complement strand
GAGTTCGGGTGCGAAGAATGCGATCTCATCGAGCAGCCGTTGTGCGTCGCCGGCCTGGGCTGTGAAAACGGCGGTCAAGCGCCCTTGCGCCTTGTCAGCCTGGCCCTGGCGCGCCAGCAGCAGGGCATCGGCCGAGCCAACTGGCAGCGGCAAGGTGAATCGTTTACCAGGTTTGAGTTTGGGCAATTGCATGGAGTCGTCGCGCGAGAAGATGGCGCGCATGCACGCCGACACCCCCTCGTCCACGAGCGGGGAGGGGGTGTCGGCCCATTTTAGAATGGGCCGTCCAGGCCATGACGCAATACCCGCCAATCCCCCCCGAACCCCTCGCGCCGTCGCCTGCAGACAGTCTGCCTGGTCGTGCGCAGCCGCGGATGTGGGCCTTGATTGCGACTGCGGGAAGCGGCAGCCGGGCCGGCGGATCGGTCCCCAAGCAGTACCGGACCGTGGCTGGCCGGCCCTTGGTATGGCACACCTTGGCGGCGTTTGCGGCGGTGTCGCGGATTGAGCGCACACTGGTGCTGCTGGCCCCGGGCGACACCGGATTCGCGGCGCTCGCACCGCAGGCGACAGCTAAGCAAGAGGGTGTTCCCTGCGGATCCACCACCCGCGCTGGTACGGTGGGCAACGGCCTGGCGGCCCTGCGTGCGCGTGGCGCGCAGGACCACGACTGGGTGCTGGTCCACGATGCCGCGCGGTGTCTGGTGACCGCGACCTTGATCGACCGGCTGATCGACGCGTGTGTCGACGACCCGGTTGGCGGACTGCTGGCGCTGCCGGCGTCCGACACCGTGAAACGGGGTGCAGAGGGGCGCGTCGCGGCAACCGTCGACAGGCGGGTCCACTGGCTGGCGCAGACGCCCCAGATGTTCCGCCTGGCGATGTTGCAAGATGCGATGCGTCTGGCCGGTGACGGTGTCACCGACGAGTCGTCGGCGATCGAGGCCAGCGGACGCTCGCCCTTGCTGGTGCCCGGAGACGCGTCCAATTTCAAGGTGACACATCCGATCGATTTCGCGATGGCGCAGGCGGTGTTGCTGTCGCGCCGCAAGACCCATGGCGAGGAGCTACCCTATGACTACCCCTGACCCGAACCTGGGCGATGCCATGCGTATAGGCGAGGGCTGGGACGTGCATCGCCTTGTGAGTGGCCGCGATCTGGTGATCGGCGGCGTCAAGATTCCATTTGACCGGGGCCTGCTGGGCCATTCCGATGCCGACGTCTTGCTGCACGCCATCACCGATGCCTTGCTGGGCGCGGCGGGTTTGGGCGATATTGGCCAGCACTTTCCAGACACCGATCCGCAGTTCAAAGCTGCGGACTCGACCGTTTTGCTGGCCGAAGCAGCGCGGCGGGTGCGAGAGGCCGGGTACCGGATCAACAATCTCGACAGCACCGTCATCGCACAGGCCCCCAAGCTGATGGCCTGGATTCCTGCCATGCGCAAGGCCATTGCCGGCGCGGTCGGCATCGCGCCCGATCGGGTCAACGTCAAGGCCAAGACGGCCGAAGGTCTGGGGCCGGTGGGTGAGGGCCTGGCGATCGAGGCGCGGGCGATTGCACTGCTGACGCGCTGATTTCGCCGCTGTGTCCGTAGCTGCGTGTACAGCGCCGATCCGGGTCAGGGCGCGAGCGCCAGGTCGATACGCGCGGACAGCCCGCCCGAACGGCGGTTGCGCATTTTCAGTGAGCCCCCCATGCGCTGGATTGTCTTTTCGACGATGGCCAGACCAAGGCCGGCCCCGGTGGCCGAGGTCCGTGCAGCGTCTCCGCGGAAAAATGCCTTCGTCAACTGGTCCAGCTGATGGGCGGCGACACCCGGCCCCCGATCGCGCACTTCGATCACCACACGGGCATCGTGTACCACGGCGACCAGTTCGACGTCCGCCACGCCGTCGATCGACTTGCCATAGCGGCCCGCGTTCTCCAGCAGGTTGGATAGCACCCGCACCAGCTCAACCTCGTCCGCGAGCACAGTCAGGTCGGGCGGCACGTCAATGTGCAACCGCAGGTCGGCCGCGTGTTTGAGCGCATAGGTGCAGCGGTTCACGACCTCGGACAGCCTGATCGGAACGATGTCGACATGGTCGGGACGGGCATAGTCCATGAACTTGTTGATGATGGCATTGACCTGGTCGATGTCGGCCGCCATGTAGTTGCGTGCGGCGTCGTCCGCCACACTCAGCTCGGTCTCGAGCCGCAAACGCGCCAGCGGCGTGCGCAGGTCGTGTGAAATGCCGGCCAGCATGACCACGCGGTCCTGTTCGATCTGCGCCAGTTTGCGCGACATGCGGTTGAACTCGATGTTGACCTGCCGGATCTCGCCGGTCGTCACGGTTTCGTCCAGCGATCCGGCGGCAAAGTCGCCCTCGCGCACCCGTCTGGCGGCATTCGACAAGTCTTTCAGGGGGCGGTTGATGAGACCTGCGAGCAGGGCGCCACCGGCCAGTGACAACGCGGTTGCCGTGACCAACCAGATGATCCAGGTCTTTCCAACCGGCGGATTCAGCCGCGCCCGATCAGTCAGCATCCAGTACCGGTCGCCATCAATGGTGAAGCCGACCCACAAGCCCGGTTCGTCATTGACGCTATTGGCGACGACCGTATCGGCGCCCAGGCGGGCGGCCAGCTCGCGCGTCATGCGCAGGCCCAGATCGTCGTCCGGGAACGGCTCGAACCGGTCGTCCGGCTCGCGCGGAAAAATACGCACCGCCTCCTGCTCGGTCATGGTTTTGATCAGCGAGACGCGGGCAATCGAGTCCGAGTGGATCAATGCGGCGCGGCTCAGATTCACGATGGATGCGATCTGCTGCGCCGTCTGGACGGCCCTGGGTTCGAGTTCGAAGACCCTCAGGGTCTGCAGCCAGGCCAGGATGCTGACCAACAACAGCGCAGCCAGCAGAAAGAAGGTTCGCCCGAACAGGCCAAGGCCTTCGCGGAGCCGGGGCGGGCGAGTCGATGCCGGGTCTTCGAGCGCCCCTGGGGCGGTCGTGTCGGTGCTGAAGTCCACAGGGTTCAGGGGGCACCATCCGGGACAAACACGTAGCCCACGCCCCAGACGGTCTGGATGAACCGGGGACTGGCGGGATCGGACTCGATCATCTTGCGCAGCCGCGAAATCTGCACGTCCAGGCTGCGATCGAAGGGCTCGAATTCCCGCCCTCGTGCCAGTTGGGCCAGTTTTTCGCGGGACATGGGTTGACGCGGATGCCGCACCAGCGCCTTGAGCATGGCAAATTCACCGGTGGTCAAGGGCAGTTCCTGGCCCGACTTGTGCAGGCTGCGCGCACCCAGGTCGAAATTGAACGGGCCGAACTGCACCACTTCGTTTTCGCTGGACGGTGCGCCAGGCGCTTCCGCGACCGGGCGCCTGCGCAACACCGCATTGATACGTGCCAGCAGCTCGCGCGGATTGAACGGTTTGCCGAGGTAATCGTCGGCGCCGACCTCGAGCCCCACGATACGATCCACATCTTCGACCTTCGCCGTCAGCATGATGATGGGCGTGCGGTCATTGGCCGCGCGCAGGCGACGGCAGATCGACAGGCCATCCTCACCCGGCAGCATCAGATCGAGCACGATCAGATCGACGGTCTCGCGCAACAGAATCCGGTTCAAGGCCTTGCCATCTTCGGCCTGGAAAACTTCGAATCCTTCCTGGGTGAGATAGCGGCGCAACAAATCCCGGATCCGGCCGTCGTCGTCGACCACCAGGATCTTGTCGCTGCGTCCGGAAGTTTGTGTCATGGCTTTCTCTTTCAATATGTAACACGGGCCATTCTGCAGGTTGTAACGGCGGGATCGGACGGCAAACCGCCGATGCCTGACACCCTGTTACAACTCAAGCGGGATTGGCACATTTGCCTTTGACCGGTGCGACGGTCCCGAACGGTGGGAACGCGTTATTCTCGCAACATGCATAAATGGTTCATGTTCGCTTTTGCTTCGGCCGTCAGCATGGGCGCAATGGCTCAGGCCAAAATGGTTCAGCGACATGACGATCCCTCGCGCGAACAGTGGCGCCTCGAGCTGCGCACGGCGCTGCAGGCTCAGCGCCATTCGGAGCGTGGGCTGCTTGACGAGAAGACGCCTGCAGCGCGGCAATTGAGTTCTCAGGAACACGCCGTACTGCGCGCGCAATTGCGCCAGCAACGCACGGACAAACCAGCCAGCCCCTGAGCGTGAGAAGTAACAGACTCCAGAAGCCCCGACGTGAAAATTCTTGCTGTATTTTTTTCCTGTGCCGTTCTGGCCAGCAACCTGCAGGCCCAGGCGCTGGTGCAGGCGCCGCCTGAAAATCAGGTCCAGTTGTCCGCCAACGCCACCGCAGAAGTACCGCAGGACTGGCTGACGATGACGCTGACGACCAGCCGGGATGGGCTGGATGCCGCAATCGTGCAGTCGCAGCTCAAGCAGGCCCTGAATGCGGCACTGGTGCAGGCGCGTGGCGCGGCCAAGCCCGGGCAGTTGGAAGTGCGTACCGGAAACTTCCAGCTATATCCCCGCCATGGGCGTGATGGTCAGATAAACGGGTGGCAAGGCCGCGTCGAACTGGTGCTCGAAGGCCGTGATTTCGTGTCGATTGGAGCGGCGGCCGGTCGCATGCAGACGCTGACGATGGGGGGCGTGCAGTTCGGCCTGAGCCTCGAGGAGCGCGCCAAGGTCGAGTCCGAGGTGCAGGCGCAGGCCATCGCCGGCTTCAAGGCCAAAGCGGCGGACATCGCCCGTGGGTTCGGGTTCACGACTTATGTCTTGCGCGAGGTCGCAGTCAACGCCAATGACCAGGTTTTTTCGCCGCGCCCGCGGATGTTGGCCATGGAGGCCAAGTCCGCCGTCGCCGATGCGCCGGTCCCGCTTGAAGCCGGCAAGGCCAGCGTGACCGTATCCGTGTCCGGATCGGTTCAACTCAAGTAGCCGCAGTTCGGCAAGCAATTTGGAAACAGTCGAGGCGATTGTGGTGGGGGCGGGCGTGGTCGGGTTGGCGGTCGCGCGTGTCTTGGCCTTGCGCGGACGCGAGGTGCTGGTGCTGGAGGCAGGCAATGGCATCGGCACCGGCACCAGTTCGCGCAACAGCGAAGTGATCCATGCCGGCATCTACTACGCGCCCGGATCGCTGAAGGCTCGGATGTGCGTGCACGGTCGGCAACTTCTCTACGCCTATTGCGAGGCACGCGGCGTCGGGCATCGGCGTTGCGGGAAACTGATCGTAGCGACCAGCCCGGCGCAGGTGGCGCAGCTGGCGCAGATTCGCGCCAACGCCATCGCGAATGGTGTTTCCGATCTGCAGATCCTGTCGCGGGCTCAGGCGCTGGCCCTGGAGCCAGCGCTGCAATGTGATGCGGCGTTGTTGTCACCGAGCACCGGCATCGTCGACAGCCACGCGCTGATGCTCAGCCTGCAAGGCGATATGGAACATGCCGGCGGCATGCTGGCTCTGAACTCCGCCCTGGCCAGTGCCAGGTGCACGCCCGACGGAATCGAGCTGGAGGCGCTCGACGGCACCCGGCTGCGTGCGCGGATGGTGGTGAACGCCGCCGGATTGCATGCGCCGCAGCTGGCAACACGATTTGAAGGCCTGGAGCCGAAGCACATACCGACACCCGGTTTTGCCAAGGGCAACTACTTCACGCTGTCGGGGCGCGCGCCGTTCTCGCGCCTGATCTACCCGGTGCCTGAGGCCGCTGGCCTGGGCGTGCACCTGACGCTCGACCTGGGTGGTCAGGCCAGGTTCGGCCCTGACGTGCAATGGGTGACGTCACCCGATGACCTGGTCGTGGATCCGGCGCGCGGCGATGCCTTTTATGCCGAAGTGCGCCGCTATTGGCCAGCCTTGCAGGACGGCACCCTGGTGCCGGGTTATGCGGGGATCCGGCCCAAGGTCGGGCCACCGGGCAGCGCGGCAGCAGACTTCATGATCCAGGGTCCGGCCGACCATGGCGTCGCGGGACTGGTCAATCTGTTCGGTATCGAGTCGCCGGGCCTGACCAGTTCGCTGGCGATTGCAGAACACGTCGCGCAGCTGCTGCAGGACCAATAGCAGCCAGAGGCCGCATATCGTGGCCTCTGCGCGCATCGAACCTTTTTGCGCTGGTCAGGACGATGCTGACTGGTAGTGGCGCCGGATGGCATTGGCCGCCCGCTGTACCAGGGCCGGCCCCTGGTAGATCAGCCCGGTGTAGATCTGCACCACGTCGGCCCCGGCGGTAATCTTGTCGACCGCATCCTGCGCACTCAGAATGCCGCCGACACCGATGATGGGAAAGCCAATGCCCAGCACCGAGCGCAATCGGCGGATGACCTGGTTGCTAGGTTCAAACACCGGCGCGCCCGACAAGCCCCCGGCTTCCTGCGCATGCGGCAGGCCGTGGACGGATTGCCGATCAATGGTGGTGTTGGTGGCCACGACACCATCCATGCCGTGGCGCTGAAGTGCAACTGCGATGGCATCGACCTGGGCCGTTTCCAGGTCGGGCGCGACCTTGACGAACAGCGGAACATCACGGCCATGGCGCTGGCGCAGGATCGTGCGCCGGGCCTGCAGCGCGCCCAGCAATGCGTCGAGCGCCGCATCGCTTTGCAGTTCACGCAGATTGCGGGTGTTGGGACTCGAGATATTCACGGTGACGTAATCGGCATGCGGATAGACACCGTCGAGGCAGCGCAGGTAATCGTCCGAGGCCTTGTCGATCGGGGTCGTCGCATTTTTTCCGATGTTCAGGCCCAGGATGCGGCCTTTGGAGCGGAATGACGCCTTTTGCACGTTGGCCAGAAATGCGTCGAGTCCGTCGTTGTTAAAGCCCAGCCGGTTGATCAGCGCCTTCGCCTGGGGCAGGCGAAACATGCGCGGCTTCGGGTTGCCGCTTTGCGCCAGGGGCGTGACTGTGCCCACTTCCACAAACCCGAAACCCATCGACCCCAATGCGTCGATGCAGCGCGCATTCTTGTCCAGTCCGGCGGCCAGGCCGACACGGTTGGGAAAACGCAGCCCGGCGAGTTGTACCGGGTCATCGACCATGCCGGCGCAATAGGCCCAGGAAAGCGGCGTGCCTTGCGTGCGAGCCAGTGCCTGCAGCGTGAGTTCGTGGGCGGTCTCGGCATCCAGGCCAAACAGGAAGGGTCTGGCCAGCGCGTAGGGGATCAGGGACATTGGATAATTCGACAGGAGTGGCGGCAGATGCCTCCATTGTCCCAAACCCCCGCGGCCTCGGCCGGCATCACCACAGGCGATTCTTCATGTTCACCCAAGACGAACTCAAGGCCATGGTCGGACAGGCCGCCCTTCAATATGTCGTTGCCGGCCAGATCGTTGGTGTCGGTACCGGCTCCACGGTCAACAAGTTCATAGAGGCACTGGCCAGCATCCGCGACACGATTCCCGGAGCCGTGTCGAGTTCCGAGGCGAGCAGCGCGCGGCTACGAGCCGCAGGCATACAAGTGTTCGATTGCAACGACGTGGGCGAGCTTCCGATCTATGTGGATGGTGCGGACGAAATCGACACGCACGGCTACATGATCAAGGGGGGTGGCGCGGCGCTGACGCGCGAAAAAATCGTCGCGGCGCAGGCGCACAACTTTGTCTGTATTGCCGACGAGTCCAAACTGGTGGAAACACTCGGGGCCTTCCCCTTGCCGGTGGAGGTGATTCCGATGGCCAGTGCGCGTATCGTCCGGCAGTTCGCCGCGATGGGTGGCCACGCGACAGTGCGCAAGATCGCCGGCAAGCCGCTCGTCACGGACAACGGTCAACACATTCTGGATGTCCGCGGTCTGCAGATCGGTGACCCGTTGGCCTTCGAGTCGGCCGTCAATCAATGGCCAGGTGTCGTCACGGTTGGCGTATTTGCGCACCAAAGAGCCCATCGCTGTTTGCTGGGAACCCGCGACGGCGTGCGGTCCATGGCGTTTGCCGGTGCGGTCTGAGCAGCCGGAGCTGCCCTGCACGGTCAGAACTTGATGCCGGCCGGGTTGCTGGGTGGCTGGACGTCGGGTGGCGGCGCTGCAGCGGCGGGCCTGGACGGTTCATCTGCCGGCTCGCCACGCGCCGCACCCTCGGCGGCTGGAGCGGCGGCTTTTTCGGCTGTAACCAGTGGTTTGGGTTCGGGGTTGCGGTAGGTGGTCGGCAGCTTGGATGCGGGCGGGTAGTTCGCGGCAGTAAGGAATTGCGTCCACTCGGCTTCCGAATATCCCTTGATCCTTTGCCCGCCTATGGTCAGAAACGGCAGCGAACTGGCGCCGCTGAGACGTTGAAGCGCCTCGACATCGTTCCCGCTGTTGATCAAGTACTCGGTAAACGGTATTCCGCGGGCCTGCAACATCAACCGGCCCGAGGTGCAGGGAGCGCAACCCACGCTGGCATATAGCGTGACGGGGTATTTCGCAACGACTTGGCGTAATTCGTAGGGCAGGCTGTTGTTGCCCTCGTTGCGTGGCGCTGGCGCAGGTTTGCCCGCCGCAGTGCGCGTATTTGCATTGGCAGCGTCCACCGGCGGCTTGTCGGAGAAGGTGACCTTGCCATCGGGGCCGACGATGCGGTAGATGGTCTGGGCGTGCAGCCCTGCCACGCCGAGCAGCAGCAAGGCGCCGCTGGCAATCAACCTGCGCATTTGGATCCGTCGAGTCATGGGTTCAGTCCTTTCCAACAGCCACGTCCGCCGAGGCCATGCCCTGGTGCCGCAACAAGGCGTCCAAGGTGGGCTCGCGCCCCCGGAACGCCCTGAAGGATTCCATCGCCGGGCGGCTGCCGCCTGCTTCAAGTATGGCCTGACGGTATTTTCTACCGGTTTGGACATCTGGCAAGCCCGATTGCGTGGCGTTTTCCTCAAACGCGGCGTATGCGTCTGCACTGAGCACTTCGGCCCATTTGTAGCTGTAATACCCGGCGGCATAACCACCGGAAAAAATGTGTGCAAATGTATTGGGCGTGCGGGTCCAGGCTGGCGGCATCACGACAGCCACTTGCTGGCGAACCTGTTCGAGCAGGGCCATGGCATCGTCGCCCGGCACATGATCGGTGTGCAACAACATGTCGAACAACGAAAACTCGATCTGACGCAAGGTCTGCATGCCGCTTTGGTAGTTCCGTGCGGCCAGCATCTTGTCGAACAAAACACGTGGCAAAGGCTCACCGGTAAGCGCGTGTGCCGTCATGTGCCGCAGCACGTCCCACTCCCAGCAGAAGTTCTCCATGAATTGGCTGGGCAGCTCCACCGCGTCCCACTCGACACCGCTGATGCCCGACACATGGCGCTCCTCGACCTGCGTCAACAGGTGGTGCAGGCCATGGCCGAATTCGTGGAACAAGGTGATGACGTCGTCATGGGTCAGCAAGGCATCCTGGCGCTTGCCGTCGCGCATGACACCGTCGGCGAAATTGCAGACCAGGTGCGCGACCGGCGTTTGCAGCCGGTGGTCGTCCGGGCGCAGCCAGCGGGTACGTACGTCGTCCATCCAGGCGCCACCGCGCTTGCCATCGCGTGCGCTGGTATCGAGGTAGAACTGTCCGATCAGCTCGGCGCCAGCGTTATCGGCGTTGGTACCACCGGTGCGCGCCGCAGAGGTGCGCCCGATGCGGTAGAACGACACACCGGGGTTCCAGACCGGCGCGGTATCGGGACGGATGCTGACATCGAACAGCGTCTCGACAATCTTGAACAGGCCACCGAGCACTTTTTGCAGCGTAAAGTATTGCTTGACTTCCTGTTCGCTGAAAGCGAACCGGTCCTGCTTGAGCTTTTCCCCGATGTAGGCCCAGTCCCAGGCTTGTGGATCGGACACGCCCAGGTGCTGGCTCGCATAGTCCCGCAGATCGGCCAGGTCCTGGAGCGCGAATGGCCGGGCCCGGCTGGCCAGGTCGCGCAGAAAAGCGACCACCGCTTCGGTCGACGGCGCCATCTTGGTTGCCAGCGAAAGGGCTCCAAAGTGGTCGAAGCCGAGCAGCGTCGCTTCTTCCCGACGCAGCGCCAGGATCTCGCTCATCAGCGCTGTGTTGTCGTATTGGCGCAAGTCGTCCTGCGCCTGCTCCGACGCGCGCGTCGCGTAGGCCCGGTAAAGCCTGGCGCGCAGGTCTGCGTTATCGGCAAACTGGATCACCGGCAGATAACACGGAAGTTTCAGGCTCAGTTTGTGACCGTCGCGGCCAGCCGTCTGCGCAGCTTCCCGTGTCGACTGCTGAATGTCCTGCGGCACGCCGACGAGTTCGTCGGTGCTGGCATAGCTGGTGTACTTGTCGGTTGCGTCAAGCGCGTTTTCACTGAATTTCTGGCTCAGTTCGGCCAGCCGCTCCTGGATCGCGGCAAACCGCTGCCTGGCATCGCCAGTGAGTTCTGCACCTCCGAGCACGAAATCGCGCAAGGCATTCTTGTGCGCCTGTCGTTGCTCCGGATTGAGACTGGCGACGTCGATCAACTTGTATTTGGCGTACAGACGCTCATCTGCGCCCAGCCGGGTCCAGAACTCCGTGACCTGGGGCAGGCAGGCGTTGTACGCCTGGCGCAGCTCCGGCGTATCGGCGACGCTGTTGAGATGGCTGACCGCACCCCAGGCGCGCCCCAGCTTTTCGGTGGCGACGTCCAGTACCGCCGCGATGGCATTCCAGTCGCTCGCAAACGTTGTTTGCGTGACGGTCTCCAACGCCTGGTTCGCGGTTGCCAGCAGCTCCGTGATGGCTGGCGCGACATGCTCCGGCCGGATGCGATCAAACAGTGGTAGTGCGTCGGTGATCGATAGTGGATTCATGGTAGCGGCGGTCTCGGTGTGTGGCGGCAACTACCGCATCGTTACCGTGGGGGCGGAGTACGGCAATTAAAGGTCGGACGCTGCGCGTTCGGCAGCCTCCAGCGTATTGACCAGCAGCATCGTGATGGTCATCGGGCCGACACCGCCAGGAACCGGCGTGATGAATCCGGCAACCTGACGCACCGCAGCGAAATCGACGTCGCCACACAACTTGCCGTCGTCGTTCCGATTCATGCCCACATCAATGACGATCGCGCCGGGTTTGACCATGTCCGCAGTCAGTACGTTGCGCCGTCCGACGGCAGCAACGACCACATCGGCCTGCAGGGTGTGGGACTTGATGTCGCCGGTCGCACTATGGCAGATCGTGACGGTGGCGTTCTGCTGCAACAGCATCAGGGCCATGGGCTTGCCAACCGTGTTGCTGCGGCCGATGACGACAGCATGTTTGCCGCGCAGATCGACACCGGTCGACGCGATCAACTTCATGCAGCCGTAGGGCGTGCAGGGGTTGAAACCCGGTGAACCGGTCATAAGCTCGCCCGCGCTGAGCGTGGAGTAGCCATCGACATCCTTGGACGTGGCAATGGTCTCGATCACCCGATGCGGGTCGATGTGTCTGGGCAGCGGCATCTGGACCAGAATGCCGTGGATCGCCGGATCGTTGTTGAGCGCTTCGATACGGGCCAACAAGACGTCCTGGCTAAGCGACGCGTCGTATTTTTCAAACAGCGAATGAACGCCGCTATCTTCGCAGGCCTTGACCTTGTTGCGCACATAGACCTGGCTGGCCGGGTCTTGCCCAACCAGAATCACGGCCAGGCCAGGTCGCGTGCCGCGCTGCGCCAGTGCCGCGGCACGTTCGGCCACCTGGGCGCGCAATTGGCGCGACAGGGCGACACCGTCAATGATCTGTGCGGATGGGGGAGAGGTCATCGGTTCGTTCCGTCGTCAGTGCCACGGCGCACAGCGCCTTGAAAAGAAAGCCAATCAGGTCTTGGCGACGTTCTGACCCAGCGCGATCTTGAGCAGATCGGCAACCGTATTGGCGTTGAGCTTTTCCATGATGTTGGCCCGATGCGCCTCGACCGTCTTGATGCTGATTCCCAGGTCGTCGGCCATCTGCTTGTTCAGCCGGCCCGCGACAATGCGCTCGAGCACCTGCGACTCGCGCAAGGTCAGCTTGGATAACAAGGCGTCGCGGCTGGCCGCCAATTGGTGGTCGGCGAACGTGAGCTTGGCATGTTCGAGCATGCGCTCCACCAGTCGGAGCAGTTGGTCTTCCTTGAAGGGCTTCTGGATGAAATCCATCGCACCCTTTTTCATGGTGTCCACCGCCATGGGCACGTCTCCGTGGCCGGTGATGAACACGATAGGCAAGGGCGAATGGTGTTCCAGCAAACGGCTTTGCAGTTCCAGGCCGGTCATTCCGCCCATGCGAATATCGACGATCAGGCATGCCACTTCGCGGGCATCGTATCGGCTCAGGAACGACTCTGCGGAATCAAAACAGCGTACCCGGTAATCCTTGCCCTCGAGCAGCCACTGGAGCGAATCGCGGACCGCCTCGTCATCGTCGACGACGTAAACGGTACCCTTCTTGGGAATCAGACTCATGCATCTATCCTGGGGTCTTGGAGTGTTTTCGCCGTGGTTCGGGCGGAGCGAGAGTGGCTTCGCCAACCGGCAGCCAGAAGGAGAATCGGCAGCCCGTCACCTGGGCGCCATTGTAGATGTTCTCCGCCCGCATTCGACCCTGGTGTGATTCGACGATCGAGCGGCATAGGCTCAGCCCTATGCCCATCCCATAGCTCTTTGTCGAATAGAACGCCTCGTACAGGCGCTCCAGCACCTCGGGCGCCAAACCGTTTCCGGAGTCAAGCACTGAAAACTCGACCAGTTGGAGCGAGTCGAGTGATGTCAGGACTACTGTCAGCTCGACCTTGCGTTGGGCTGTCGGCCGCTGTGCGGTGTCCACCGATTCGGCGGCGTTTTTGAGCAGGTTGATCAGCACCTGTTCAATAAGGATCGGATCGACCATCAGCATGGGCATGCGCGGTGGCAGGTGGCAGGTCAGTCGCACGTTGCGCCGACGCAACTCGATGTCCGCCAACTCGACCGCCTCGTCGATCATGTCGCTGACGCGCGACCACACGCGTTTGGGCTCGCTGCGTTTCACGAATGAGCGGATGCGCTGGATGATCTGACCGGCACGTTGCGCCTGGCGGGCGGTCTTCTCCAGCGCGTCCAACAGGTCTTGTTCGGCGATCTGCTTGGACTTGATGCGCGACACCATGCCCTGGCAATAGTTGCTGATGGCTGTCAGCGGCTGGTTGAGTTCGTGCGCCACGCTGGACGCCATTTCGCCCATCGTGATGAGCCTGCTTGCGTTATGCGCCCGATCGGCCTGGGCGGCGGCCTGCTGCTCGGCCAGGCGCCGCGCCGTGATGTCGGTGGCGATAACCATCTGGGCGAGCCGACCGTCGACCCAGCTCAGGTAGCGGGTGCGGACCTCCAGCCAGCGTCCCAGCTCGCTCAGGTAAATCTCCGCGTTCTCCGGCTCCGCGTCGGGCAACACGTCGGTTGGCATGCCTGCAAACGAGTCGACATGGTCGAGCGACTCGTCGTTGATCGGCGGCGACGGCACGCCGGCCTGCGCTACCAGTTGCAGGTGACCGTCGGTCTGGCTGCCGAACCACAGGCGATACAGCTTGTTGGCAAACAGCATCTCGTCGCTGCCCAGCGGCGCGACCGAGATGGACGCGTCCAGCGCCTCGAGCACCGTCGTGAAGCGCTCGAAAGACGCCGACAGCTGCTCGCGGATGCGGTTGGGTTCGGTGATGTCGGTCATCGCCCCCATCCAGCCGGTCTGCGTTCCGCGTGCGTCTATCAATGGCGAGACATACAGCCGCGCATCGAAGAAGGTGTTGTCGGGGCGCTTGACGCGCAACTGGATGCCTCCGGGAGTCAGCGCCTTGCCGGACAACTCTGCGCTCAGCAATTGGCTCAGGTTTTCGTGGTCGGTGTCTGGCCAATAGGGGAAAGGCGCCGTTCGGCCGACCAGCTCCGATTCGCTCCAACCGGTCATTTTGCAAAACGCGGTATTGACGTAGGTGATCCGTCCCTGCAAGTCCATCGCCCGCATGCCGGTGAGCATGGAGTTTTCCATCGCGCGACGAAAGCTGGTCTCGGCCACCAGCGCCTGCTGCGCCTGATGGCGCCGGCGATTGTGGCGCCAGTTGGCGATCAGCATCCAGGCTGTCATGACGCTCAAAACGCCCACCAGCCAAAACAAGCCACTGCTCACCACTCCCAAAGATGTTCGGTATGCCTGCGCACGCAGCACCAGGCCGTTGCCAACTGGCGACACCGGGACTTCATACTCGTTGACGGGGATCATCCATGGCATCAGCGTACTGCCCGGATTGCGCAGAGGCACGGCGGTGCCCGCCAGGCGCGCTCCCTTGTCGTCCAGCATGGAAATGGCGTAGCGGGCCGAGACCTCGGCCGGGACGCCATAGCGGTAAAGACCGTCAACCGAATACTCGGCCAGCACGACGCCGACGAAGCGCGTGCCGTCATTCATCGGAATATGCAATTGCAACAACGGCACGGTGGCGCCGTTGGCCGCACGTTGGGAATAAACCGGCTGCATGGTTTCCTGAGCCAGTTTGAAGATGTTGCCGGTTTCGCCGAAGCCCAGGCTGTCACCCGGTTGTTGTGCCACGCCGCTCTGCAGGCTCGCGGTGGCGTAGGTGGCACGCACGCGCCGTGTTTCGTCGATCCAGGTCAGGCGCTCCAGGTCCGGGTACTGGATCACGAGCGCTTCGGCCCGTACCTCGAACTCTTCGACGTCCAGGTCGCGATTGGAGATGTCGCGTGCGATCCGCATCAATTGCTCCTGCCGCTCCAGCAGCCGCAGGCGCAAGCGCTGCTGCGTGTATTCCACGTCCCGCCGCACGGCTTCCTGCTCGCGGTCGATCTCTTCGAGTCGCAAATAGGCGAACGCGGCAATGATGGCCGCCAGGAACAGCAAGACTGCGGCCAACGGGGCCAACACCGCGTAACGGTCCTGGCGATGCGGGTTCAGATGCCACCACCAATGCCGGACACGCTCGGTGGGCGCCGCGCTCGACGGTGCACTGGTCGATCGTTCGGTGGTCATGCGCGAAGTGTATGGGACCGACCCGCCCCGCAGGTCTCCAGCGACGGTAATGTTCACTTTATTTCACATTATGCAAACAGAAAGCATTATTCGAAATTGCAGAATTTGTATGCGAGAATTGCTCTACAGTGTTGGTTCCGCTGTGCAATATAGGAGACAACCATGTCGAAAGACTCCAGCCCCATGCCTAGCGAGGCAAGCAATGACGCAGACGCCCTCGAGACCCGTGAATGGATGGACGCCTTGTCAGCCGTCATTCAGGCAAACGGACCGGAGCGTGCGCATTTCCTGCTTGAGCGACTGCTCGAACACGCACGCCAGAGCAGCATCGATATGCCGTTCTCGGCCACCACGGGTTATGTCAATACGCTGGAGGCGCAGGAGCAGGCCCGCAGCCCGGGCAATCTGGAACTGGAAGGTCGCTTGCGCGCATACATGCGCTGGAATGCGATGGCGCTGGTCGTCAAGGCCAACCGCCTGGAACCGCCGGATGGTGGCGGCCTGGGTGGCCATATCAGCTCTTTCCAGTCGTTGGCGCACATGTTTGCGGCCGGTTTCAACCATTTCTGGCACGCGGAAAGCAAAGGCCATGGCGGTGACCTGTTGTATATACAGGGCCATTCCGCACCTGGAATCTATGCCCGAGCCTTTTTGGAGGGGCGCCTGAGCGAAGAGCAGTTGCTCAACTTCCGCCAGGAAGTGGGTGGCAAGGGTCTGTCCAGTTACCCGCACCCCAAGCTGATGCCCGAGTTCTGGCAGTTTCCGACCGTTTCCATGGGCCTGGGTCCCTTGATGGCGATCTACCAGGCGCGGTTCCTGAAATACCTGCATGCCCGCGGCATCGCCGACACGGCCAATCGAAAAGTATGGGTGTTTTGTGGCGACGGTGAGATGGATGAGCCCGAGAGCCTGGGAGCTATCGGCCTGGCGGCGCGCGAGAAGCTGGACAACCTGGTTTTCATCGTCAACTGCAATCTGCAGCGACTGGACGGTCCCGTGCGCGGCAACGGCAAGATCGTGCAGGAACTGGAAGGAGAATTTCGCGGTTCCGGCTGGAACGTCATCAAACTGCTGTGGGGATCGGAATGGGACGCGTTGCTGGCGCGCGACAAGGACGGTGCGCTGCGCAAGGTCATGATGGACACGCTCGACGGCGACTACCAGGCATTCAAGGCCAACGACGGCGCCTTTGTGCGCAAGAATTTCTTCGGGCGCGATCCGCGCACGCTGGAGATGGTTGCCAACATGAGCGACGACGACATCTGGAACCTGCGCCGTGGCGGACATGACGCACAGAAGGTCTTCGCCGCCTTCACCCGTGCGAACCAGACTGTTGGCCAACCAACGGTGTTGCTGGTCAAGACCGTCAAGGGTTACGGCATGGGCAAGGCCGGGGAGGGCAAAAACACCGCGCACCAGACCAAGAAGCTGTCGGACGAAGACATCCGGTATTTCCGCGACCGGTTCAATATCCCGATTCCGGACAGCGAACTGTCCAAGATCCCGTTCTACAAACCGGCTGACGACACGCCGGAGATGCGATACCTGCACGAGCGCCGCGCGGCGCTGGGCGGTTATCTTCCCAAACGCCGCGTCAAGGCCGACGAGCAGTTCTCGATACCTCCCCTGGAGACATTCAAGGCCGTCACGGATCCGACCGTCGAAGGACGCGAGATCAGCACGACGCAGGCGTTTGTGCGCTTTCTGACGCAACTGTTGCGCGACAAGCAACTGGGGCCACGCGTCGTGCCTATCCTGGTGGACGAGGCGCGCACCTTCGGCATGGAGGGCCTGTTCCGCCAGATCGGAATCTACAACCCGGAAGGGCAGAAATACACACCGGTCGACAAGGACCAGGTCATGTATTACAAGGAGGACAAGGCCGGCCAGATCCTTCAGGAAGGTATCAACGAGCCCGGCGGCATGAGTAGCTGGATTGCGGCCGCCACGTCGTATTCGACGAACAACCGCATCATGATTCCGTTCTACGTGTATTACTCGATGTTCGGCTTCCAGCGCATCGGGGACCTGGCCTGGGCGGCCGGCGACATGCAGGCACGCGGGTTCCTGCTGGGTGGCACGTCGGGTCGCACCACGCTCAATGGCGAAGGCCTGCAGCACGAGGACGGTCACAGCCACATCCTGGCCGCCACGATTCCGAACTGCGTCAGTTACGACCCGACATTCGCGCACGAGGTCGGCGTCATCCTGCACCATGGCCTCAAACGCATGGTCGAGCAGCAGGACAACGTGTATTACTACATCACGCTGCTCAACGAGAACTACCCGATGCCGGGCCTGACCGCTGGCACCGAGGAACAGATCATCAAAGGTATGTACCTGTGCAAGGCGGGCTCCGGTGGCACGCCGCGCGTGCAGCTGCTCGGTTCAGGCACGATCCTGCGGGAGTCGATTGCCGCTCAGGAACTGCTGGACAAGGAATGGGGTGTTGCTGCGGACGTCTGGAGCTGCCCCAGCTTCAATGAACTGGGTCGTGAGGGGCAGGATTGCGAGCGCTACAACCTGTTGCATCCAATGCAGACGCCACGCGTATCCTTTATTGCGCAGCAGCTTGCGAACCATGCGGGTCCGGTGGTGGCGTCGACCGACTACATCAAGGCCTTCGCCGAACAGATACGGCCGTTTCTGCCAAAAGGTCGTACCTACAAGGTGCTGGGCACCGACGGATTTGGGCGCAGCGATTTCCGAAGCCGTCTGCGTGAGCACTTCGAGGTGAATCGCCACTACATCGTGGTTGCCGCGCTCAAGGCGCTCTGCGAAGACGGATTGATGCCGGTGGCAAAGGTCGCCGAGGCGATCCAGAAGTACGGACTCGACGTCGATAAGATTAACCCGTTGTACGCTTGACCAGGACACTCGCACGGGTCTGCGGCCCAAGCTGGCCGGCTGTGAACGAGCGACATGTCTGCAACTGATTCTGGAGACTAGAACATGGCGTTGGTAGAAATTCAGGTACCGGACATCGGCGATTTCGACGAGGTGTCGGTCATCGAACTGCTGGTCAAGCCGGGGGACACTGTCAAACCCGAACAATCGCTGATCACGGTCGAGTCCGACAAGGCGTCGATGGAGATACCGTCGAGCGCAGGCGGTGTCGTGCACGAATTGCTGGTCAAACTCGGTGACAAGGTCAAGCAGGGTGCATTGATTGCGCGGCTGGAGTCGCAGGATGTCGTCGCACCGTCGCCCGCCGCAGCGACTACTGCACCCGCACCCGCAACCGCACCGCCACCTGCACCTGTGCCTGTGCCTGTACCTGTACCTGTACCTGCAGCGGCGCCAGCGGCGGCGGCTCCCGCTCCCGCTCCCGCTGAGGCGGCGCCTGGCGCCAACGCACAAGCGGGGCCGACGCAAATAGTCGTGCCAGATATCGGCGACTTCAAGGACGTGACTGTGATCGAGGTGCTGGTCAAGGTCGGCGATACCGTGAAAGTCGAGCAATCTTTGGTCACGGTGGAGTCTGACAAAGCGTCGATGGAGATCCCATCGAGCGTGGCGGGCGAGATCACCGAACTTGCGGTCAAGCTGGGCGACAAGATCAATATCGGAGATCTGCTGGCTATGGTCAAAGGCAGCGGTGTTGCCAAGGCCGACGCTGCTACCGCTGCACCTGCGGCCGCCGCGTCGGCTGACAGTGCACCGGCGGCCGCCCCGGCTGCAGCGCCGCCTGCCGCTTCGTCTGCTGGCGCGGTGGTCTCTGTGCCACACGATCCGACTGCACCCGTGCAGGCCGGCATGCCCCACGCATCGCCGTCGGTGCGCAAGTTCGCGCGCGAGCTCGGGGTTCCGCTGGCCGAGGTCAGCGGCAGCGGGCCCAAGGGCCGTATAACCCAGGACGATGTACAGGCATTTACGCGGGGCGTCATGTCCGGGAGCAGCCAGACACAGGCTGCAGCGACGACGCGTGGTGCTTCCGGTTCGACCGGTGGCGGCTCGGACCTGGGCCTGATTGCCTGGCCCAAGGTGGACTTCACCAAGTTCGGTCCGGTCGAGCGCAAGGACATGTCGCGGATCAAGAAGATCAGCGCTGCCAACCTGCACCGCAACTGGGTCATGATCCCGCACGTCACCAACCATGACGACGCCGACATCACGGATCTGGAAGCTTTCAGGGTGTCGACCAACAAGGAGAACGAAAAGTCGGGCATCAAGGTCACGATGCTCGCTTTCCTGATCAAGGCCTGTGTCGCGGCGCTGCGCAAGTTTCCGGAGTTCAATGCGTCCATTGACGGCGACCAACTGGTGCTCAAGCAGTATTACCACATCGGTTTTGCCGCCGACACGCCCAACGGTCTGATGGTTCCGGTGATCAAGGATGCCGACAAGAAGGGCGTGATGCAGATTTCCCAGGAGATGGGCGAGCTGGCCAAAAAGGCGCGGGACGGGAAGCTGAGCCCCGCCGAGATGTCGGGTGCCGGCTTCACCATTTCGTCGCTTGGGGGAATCGGCGGTCGGTATTTCACGCCCATCATCAACGCGCCGGAAGTCTCCATCCTGGGCGTCTGCCGCTCCACGACCGAGCCGGTATGGAACGGATCCGCCTTCGTGCCGCGCCTGATGCTGCCGTTGTCGCTGAGCTGGGACCATAGGGTCATCGATGGCGCGGCCGCAGCCCGCTTCAACGTCTACCTGGGGCAGATTCTGGGCGACTTGCGTCGTGTACTGTTGTAACGGTGTCGGAACAAGCGCCTTGCCTTTTTTCGGTTTTGGGAAGCGGCAGGGCAGACCTTCTTCAGCGGTTGGCCCATGGTGGACCGACCCAGTAGTACGAGAGGAATATGGACATGGCGCAAGTGGAGATCAAGGTCCCGGACATTGGCGATTTTGCCGAGGTCACGGTGATCGAGTTGCTGGTCAAGCCGGGTGACACGATCGCGGTCGAACAGTCCCTGATCACGGTCGAGAGCGACAAGGCCTCGATGGAGATCCCCGCCTCGCAAGCAGGCGTGGTGGCGCAGCTGAAGGTCAAACTGGGTGACAAGGTCGCAAAAGGCTCGGTCATTCTGACCGTCGAGGCTGCCGGTACGGCTGCACCCGCACAACCCGCACAACCCGCACAATCCGACAAGCCCGCGTCCGCCCAACCGGCGGCCGCCCAAGCACAACAACCGGCGCCAAAGGTCGCAGCGCCGGCGAGTGCGGCGTCGGCATTTGCCGGCACGGCGGACCTGGACTGCGACGTGCTTGTGCTCGGTGCAGGACCCGGCGGATACTCCGCGGCATTCCGAGCCGCCGATCTGGGCCTGAAAGTCGTCCTGGTCGAACGCTATGCGTCGCTCGGTGGGGTCTGCCTGAACGTGGGCTGCATCCCTTCCAAGGCGCTGCTGCACGTGGCATCGGTGATGGATGAAGTGCGCCATTTTGCCGACCTGGGCATCAGCTTTCAGGAACCATCGGTCGACCTGGACAAGCTGCGTGCCCACAAGGGCAAGGTCGTCGGCAAACTGACCGGTGGCCTCGCGGCGATGGCCAAAATGCGCAAGGTGACGACGGTACGGGGATATGGGGCTTTCGTCGGGCCGAACCATGTGCGGGTCGAAGAGACGACTGGCGACGGACAGGAAAAGACCGGCAAAACGCAGACCATCGCGTTTCGCAGCTGCATCATTGCCGCGGGATCGCAGGCCATGCGGCTGCCGTTCATGCCGGACGATCCGCGCGTCGTGGACTCGACCGGAGCGCTGGCGCTCAGCCGGATACCCAAGCGCATGCTTATTCTGGGCGGCGGCATCATCGGCCTTGAAATGGGCACCGTCTACAGCACGCTGGGGGCGCGGCTCGACGTGGTGGAAATGCTGGACGGACTGATGCAGGGAGCGGATCGGGATCTGGTCAAGGTCTGGCAGAAATTGAATGCCAAGCGGTTCGACAACATCATGCTCAACACGAAGACGGTGGCTGCCAAGGCGACCGATGCCGGTATCGAAGTGTCGTTTGCCGCCGCGCAAGAGGGTGGGAAAGCACCCGAGCCGCAGGTTTACGATCTGGTTCTGCAGGCGGTTGGACGCAGCGCCAACGGCCGCAAAATCGGCGCCGACAAGGCCGGAGTCACCGTAACCGACCGCGGATTCATCGGCGTCGATATCCAGATGCGCACCAATATCGCGCACATTTTTGCCATCGGCGATATCGTCGGTCAACCCATGCTGGCGCACAAGGCGGTGCACGAAGCGCATGTCGCCGCGGAAGTGATCGCCGGCGAATTGCTGGGTGACAAGCAGTTGGCGAGCGCGGCCTTCAATGCCCGCGTGATCCCGAGCGTCGCTTACACCGATCCCGAGGTTGCCTGGGTCGGACTCACGGAAGACCAGGCCAAGGCGCAGGGTGTCAAGGTCAAGAAGGGACTGTTTCCGTGGACCGCGTCCGGACGGGCGATCGCCAACGGGCGCGATGAAGGCTTCACCAAGCTGCTGTTCGACGATTCTGCCGAAGCCCATGGCCACGGCAAGATCCTTGGAGGGGGCATTGTCGGCACCCATGCGGGCGACATGATTGGCGAGATTGCGCTGGCGATCGAAATGGGGGCAGACGCGGTCGACATCGGCAAGACGATCCACCCGCACCCGACGCTGGGCGAGAGTATTGGCATGGCGGCCGAAGTTGCGCATGGCACTTGTACCGATCTGCCGCCGGCCCGGCGATAGCCCGGGAATGGTTACAACAGCGACAACAAATCCAACCTGTGCGGAGCTGCGCACGCTGCGTCAGAACGTATCCGGACGCGCGTCGCAGCGCGTGGATCGGCAACCCTCGCGCCCTGCAATCGGGGTCCTGTCATGAATGGCAAATCGGGTTTGCCGCCCGCAGACGACGCGGCGCCGGCCTTGGAGCCGACCGCTGTGGATTCGCCGGCGCGCCGGCCCCGGAAGAATCCGGGCTCGGGCAAACAGGCATCGCCGCGCCGCTTCACGTCCTTGTTGCAGTTCCTGCGGCGCAAGTTGACCCCGCAGGCCAAGTTGCCGCACGCGCGATTCAGTTCAACGGCCTATGGCATCCGTTCATTGGTAGTGGCCGGCACTGGAGCGCCCACGGTGGTGTTCGAGTCGGGTCTGGGTGAGGGAAAACGCAACTGGGCGCCAGTCTTCAATGCGGTCTCCGAGATAACCCAGGCGGTTGCTTACGACCGCGCCGGATATGGCCAGAGCGAACCGTCCCAGACGTCGCGCGATGGATTGCAGATCGTGCTGGAACTGCGTGACATGTTGCGTGTCGAGGGTATCGCGCCGCCCTATGTGCTGGTAGGCCACTCCCTGGGCGGAACCATGGTCAAGCTGTTTGCCAAGACCTATCCGGACGAGGTGGCAGGCGTCGTGCTGGTCGATGCCCGGCATGAGGAATTTACGCAGCGTTGCCGACAATACGGGGTGCCGCGCCTTCTCTATGAGCCGCCCGATGCATTGTTGTCCGTCTTGTCGTCTACAGCGCGCGCGGAATTGCAAGCCGCACCGCTGACGCTTAAACAGGCGCGTCGGGCTGGCACGTTTCCAGATGTGCCCTTGATCGTGCTGACGCAAAGCAATGTCACCAGCCGTTGGCCCAAGACCTTTGGACGGGTCTGGGAGGCAAGTCAGCGGAGGATGGCAAAAATGTCGGTGCTCGGCCGGGTGAAGGTTGTCGGTGATGCAGGGCACAACGTCCATCTGGATCGTCCGGATGTCGTGATTCGTGCGGTTTCTGGGGTCATCAGAGCGGCCCGTCTGATCCGTGGCAAGAAGCTTCGGCCGCGCGCCTGAAGCGCGCCAACATCTCACGGAGCGGGGTTACCGCCGTCAATCCGGCGCGCACCATTAAAGCGCGTTTGCCAATACCCGATCCGCATATCCTCCACGCGAATCTCCGCGCCGGGTTTGGGCGAGTGGATGAACTTGTTGTCACCGACGTAAATGCCAACGTGGCTGAAAGCGCGGCGAAGGGTATTGAAGAACACCAGGTCGCCAGGCTGCAATTCGTTCTTGTCGATGACCTGTGTTGCAGCTGCCTGCTCGTCGGCAGTGCGCGGCAGCAAGCGCCCGACGGTCTGCTCGACCATGGCCCTGACAAAACCGCTGCAGTCAAAACCGGTTTCCAAAGACGTGCCACCACGCCTGTACGGTACCCCCAGGAAACCCATGGCACTGACGACCATTTCCGACGCCTTGTTGCCGACCGAGTGACCGACGTCGCTGAACCGCTGCAGCAAGCCCCTCTCCATCAGGAGCTTTTCCATGTCGTCCGGTCGAACCGGAGCTGCGCAGACGCTGCTCGCAAACATGAGGCAGAAGGCCAGCACGGGCAGGTGGGTACGCAGTGACATGCGCGGACGATACCGGTCGCAGTATGAGAAGTCAAGTTAAGAATCTCGTTCAAGTATTTGATTTATTTAGGACGATCGCCAAAAGTTTTCATCTCCGTGCAGTTTCAGGGAGTTTCCTTGCCAACGGGCGGCTGGGGCAAGCACCCATCTGCGTAAAGCACCAACCGATCCGTTACGATGTATGGGAGCCAGCCTTGCCCCGCTTGGTTGATCCAGCGCGGCACTTGCTTCCTTCACCAAATAGATCGGGAGTCCACGTGTTCAATGCCGCCAGTTCGCAGCCCACGACGTGTCCGAACCTATGAGCTTGATCGTGCGGCGCCTGGTTTCTGCGGCTCTGGCTGGCGCGGTGGCGGTCGTCTCAAGCTGGGCGCAGGCCGTGCAGCCGCAGGTGGTGGCGGTGGGTCTGGCCTATCCCTGGGCCGTCGCCTTTCTCCCGGCCGGCCGTTTCCTGGTGACCGAGCGGCCCGGACGATTGCGCGTCGTGGAGCCGGACGGTCGACTTGGAGCGCCCATCGCCGGCTTGCCGGAGATCGCGGCGCAAGGGCAGGGCGGCCTGCTCGACGTGGTGCTCGACAGCGCGTTCGATGACAACCGCCAGTTGTATTTCTGCTTTGCGCAGCCCGCAGCCAGTGGAGCCGGCAACAGCACGGCCTTGGCGCGTGCCCGATTGTCAGAGGACCGGACCCGGTTGACCGATCTTCAGGTGATCTTCAGCCAGGTTCCCAAGTTCGTGAGTTCGGCCCATTTCGGCTGCCGAATCGTGGAAGGACGGCGGGCCGGCAAGCCCGACGGCAGCCTGTTCCTGACACTGGGCGATCGTTTCCGTCGCATGGCCGATGCCCAGACCCTGGACAACCACCATGGCAAGGTGGTGCGTGTCAACAAGGATGGCAGCGTCCCGAAGGACAACCCGTTTGCGGCGCGTTCAGGCGTCTTGCCCGAGATCTGGAGCTATGGCCACCGCAATCCCCAGGGCGCCGCTCTGGCAGCAGACGGCAGCCTGTGGGTGCATGAACACGGCCCGCAGGGAGGTGACGAGATCAATCTGCCGGGCGCGGGGCTCAATTATGGCTGGCCGACGATCACCTACGGCGAGAACTACGGAGGTGGAAAGATTGGTGGTGGCCTGACCGCCAGGGACGGTATGGAGCAGCCGGTGCACTACTGGGTTCCGTCGATTGCGCCTTCGGGAATGGCATTTCTGACCAGTTCGCGTTATGGCGCCGCGTGGCAGGGCAACCTCTTCGTCGGTGCGCTGGCGGGCCGCTTTCTCGATCGCATCGAATGGCGGCGCGACGGGACAAGCGTGCGGGTCGTGCGTGAAACTCGGCTGCTGACCGACCTCAATGAGCGGATCCGCGACGTGCGCGAAGGGCCTGACGGTTTGCTCTATATATTGACCGACGCATCGAACGGACGCCTGATTCGCATCCTTCCGCACTGAGTTTGATGGTGGAGCGGGTGGAACTCGTGGCCGTGCCACAGGACATTTGTCCCGCACGTGCTTGCCTGTCAGACTGCTGCAAGTTCGCGCACCACAATGGGGGGGTTGGATCCCTACTGATAAAGAAAGCACCCCATGGCCGCATTCGCCGACTTTTACCGCCGCTCGATCGTTGATCGGGACGGGTTCTGGGCCGATCAGGCCAAGCTCATCGATTGGAAAACGCCGGCCGCGCAGATTTGCGATTACAGCAATCCGCCTTTTGCCCGCTGGTATGTCGGCGGCACGACCAATCTGTGCCACAACGCAGTGGACCGCCACCTGTCGACTCGCGCAGCGGCGCCGGCGCTGATCGCGGTATCCACCGAAACCGGGGTGGAGAAGGTCTACACCTTCGCAGAGTTACACCTCGAGGTGCAGCGCATGGCTGCGGCAATGCAGGAACTGGGTGTGAAGAAGGGCGACCGGGTGCTGATCTATATGCCCATGGTGGCCGAGGCCGCGTTTGCCATGTTGGCCTGCGCCCGGATCGGCGCCATCCATTGCGTCGTATTCGGCGGTTTTGCGTCCGGCGCCCTGGCATCGCGCATCGAGGACGCGTCGCCCGTGCTGATCGTCAGTGCCGACGCCGGATCGCGCGGCGGCAAGGTTGTTCCCTACAAGCCGTTGCTCGACGAAGCGATCCGCATCTCCTTGCACAAGCCCGAGGCAGTGTTGCTGGTGGACCGCCAATTGGCACCGATGGCGTTGAGCGCCGGTCGCGACCATTTGTGGGACGGCTTGCGCAAACGGCATCTGGACGCCGTGGTCGCGTGCGAATGGGTCGACGCAACCCATCCGAGCTACACGCTGTATACCAGCGGCACGACTGGCAAGCCCAAGGGCGTTCAGCGCGACACGGGCGGATATGCGGTGGCGCTGGCGGCCAGCATGAAGCACATCTTTTGCGGCAATGCCGGCGAAACCTACTTCGCGACCAGCGATATTGGCTGGGTCGTCGGCCATAGCTACATCATCTACGGGCCCTTGCTGGCGGGCATGGCAACCATCCTGTACGAGGGCCTTCCGACGCGCCCCGACGGTGGCGTCTGGTGGAGCCTGGTCGAGAAATACAAGGTGACCGTGATGTTCAGTGCACCGACGGCGATACGGGTCCTGAAGAAGCAGGACCCGGCCTTGCTGAGGAAATACGACCTGTCTTCGTTGCGGGCGCTGTTTCTTGCAGGCGAGCCCCTGGATGAGCCGACCGCGCAATGGATTTCTGACGGCTTGGGCAAGCCCATCATCGACAACTACTGGCAAACCGAAACCGGCTGGCCGGTCCTTGGCCTGGCCAACGGCGTGCAGGCTGCCTCCAGCCGTTTCGGCAGTCCGGGCAAGGCGATCTATGGTTACGACGTCAAACTGATCGACGAAATCACGGGCGAAGAACTGATCGGAGCCGGCAAGAAAGGCGTAGTTGCGATCGAAGGGCCCTTGCCCCCGGGCTGCATGCAAACGGTGTGGCGCGATGACGCACGTTTCATCAGCACCTACTGGAAGAGCATTCCGGGCAAACTGGTTTACAGCACCTTCGATTGGGGTATCCGTGACCAGGACGGCTATTACTTCATCCTGGGACGCACCGACGACGTGATCAACGTGGCGGGCCACCGTCTGGGCACGCGCGAGATCGAAGAAAGCATCTCCGGGCATCCCAACATATCGGAGGTCGCTGTGGTGGGGGTAGCCGACGCGCTCAAGGGCCAGGTCGCGATGGCTTTTGCCATTGTCAAGGATGCCGCGTCGCTGACGGACGACAAGGCACGGCTGCGGCTCGAAGGTGAAGTCATGCAACGGGTCGATCAGGACCTCGGCGCCGTCGCAAGGCCGGCGCGCGTTCTATTCGTGTCGACGCTTCCCAAGACGCGTAGTGGCAAATTGCTGCGCCGGGCCATCGTGGCGGTCTGCGAAGGGCGCGACACCGGTGACCTGACGACCATGGAAGACCCTGCTGCCTTGCAGCAGATCCGCGACATGGTCGCACGCTGAGCAACTCGCACGCCGGTGTGGCGCCTCACGCATCGGTGGCACAATCGACCGGTCACCAGGCCCTTCCCAAGCCACAGTCGCATCCGCCATCCGGTTCAGCCGTGCCGCGGAAGGTTAGTCAACAGATCAGACCGACATATGTTTCCCCAAGGGAGACGGAGTTAAGCGAACCATGAGTCAAAACACGTCCGGCGCGTCAACCCCGCCATCGGTTTATCACGCATACCAATCGAACACTTACCTGTTTGGTGGCAACGCGCCCTACGTTGAGGAGATGTACGAGAACTACCTGGCCAATCCAGGCAGTGTTCCGGATTCCTGGCGGGAATATTTCGATGCGCTGCAGAACGTTCCGGCGGTCGATGGCAGCAATGCGAAGGACGTGGCGCACCTACCAGTCGTCAATGCCTTTGCCGAACGCGCCAAACTCGGCGGAACCAAAGTGGTGTACGGCTCGAGCGACCAGGAAATGGGTCGCAAGCGCGTCGCAGTACAGCAATTGATCGCAGCCTACCGCAACGTCGGTGCCCGCTGGGCCGACCTCGATCCGCTCAAGCGGCGCGAACGCGACAAGATCCCGGAACTGGAGTTGTCGTTCTACGAGTTCTCCGACGCCGACCAGGAAACCGTGTTCAACATCAGTAACACGTTTTTCGGCAAGGAGACGATGAGCCTGCGCGACCTGCGCAATGCGTTGTTCGAAACCTATTGCGGCACCATCGGCGCCGAGTACATGTACCTGACCGACCAGGTGCAAAAGCGCTGGTGGCAGGCTAAGCTCGAGTCGATCCGCGCCAAACCCAACTTCGCGGCGGAAAAGAAACGCCACATCCTGGACCGTCTGACCGCTGCCGAGGGTCTGGAGCGTTTCCTGCATACCAAGTACGTCGGTCAGAAGCGCTTCTCACTGGAAGGCGGCGAGAGTTTCATCAACGCGATGGACGAACTGATACAGCGCGGCGGCTCGGTCGGCATTCAGGAAATTGTGATCGGCATGGCCCATCGTGGCCGCCTCAATGTGCTGGTCAATTCACTGGGCAAGTTGCCGGCGATGTTGTTTGCGGAGTTCGATCACACGGCACCGGAAGATCTGGCCAGCGGTGACGTCAAGTACCACCAGGGATTCAGTTCCGATGTGTCGACACCCGGCGGCCCGGTGCACCTGACGCTGGCCTTCAATCCGTCGCACCTCGAGATCGTCAATCCGGTGGTCGAAGGCTCGGTGCGCGCCCGTATGGACCGCCGCGCCGATCCGCTCGGCAAACAGGTTTTGCCGGTGCTGGTGCATGGCGACGCGGCGTTTGCCGGCCAGGGCGTCGTGATGGAAACACTGGCGCTGGCGCAGACACGGGGCTATTCCACGGGCGGCACGGTGCATATCGTCATCAACAACCAGATTGGCTTCACGACCAGCGATCCGCGCGACAGCCGTTCGACTCTGTATTGCTCCGACGTCGTCAAGATGATCGATGCGCCGGTATTGCACGTCAACGGTGATGATCCGGAAGCGGTTGTGCTTGCAACGCAGATGGCACTGGACTACCGCATGGAGTTCCGCAAGGACGTGGTGGTGGACATCATTTGCTTTCGCAAGCTCGGTCACAACGAACAGGACACACCTGCCCTGACGCAACCCCTGATGTACCGCAAAATCGCGCAGCATCCGGGCACGCGCAAACTGTATGCCGACCGACTTGCGGCCCAGGGCTTCGACGCGAACCTGGGCGACGAGATGGTCAAGGCGACCCGTGCGGCGCTGGAGGCTGGCAAGAACACGTTCGATCCGGTCCTGACCAACTTCAAGAGCAAGTACGCCGTCGACTGGATGCCGTACCTGAACAAGAAATGGACGGACGCCGGCGACACGGCGATCCCCATGGTCGAGTGGTCCCGACTGGCCGAGCGCATCACGACGATTCCCGGCACGGTCGCGCCGCACCAGCTGGTCAAGAAGGTGTATGCCGATCGTGCTGCCATGGGCCGGGGCGAGATTCCGGTCGATTGGGGCATGGGCGAACACATGGCGTTTGCGTCGCTGGTGGCGGGTGGCTACCCGGTGCGCCTGAGCGGTGAAGACAGCGGCCGCGGCACGTTCACGCACCGCCACGCCGTCATCCACGACCAGAATCGGGAGAAATACGACGAAGGAACCTACACGCCGCTGCAGAACGTGGCAGAGGGCCAGGCGCCATTTGTCGTCATCGATTCGATCCTGTCCGAGGAAGCCGTGCTGGCTTTCGAATACGGTTACGCATCGAACGATCCCAATACGTTGGTGATATGGGAGGCGCAGTTCGGAGATTTCGTCAACGGCGCGCAGGTGGTGATCGACCAGTTCATCGCCTCCGGCGAGGTCAAGTGGGGTCGCGTCAACGGCATCACGCTGATGTTGCCCCACGGTTATGAGGGGCAGGGCCCGGAGCACAGCTCGGCACGGCTGGAGCGATTCATGCAGCTAAGCGCGGACACCAACATGCAGGTGGTCCAGCCCACGTCGGCGAGCCAGATCTTTCACATCCTGCGCCGGCAAATGGTGCGCAACCTGCGCAAGCCTTTGATCATCATGACGCCCAAGTCCTTGCTCAGAGCCAAGGATGCGGCGTCTCCGCTGTCCGAGTTCACCAGTGGCTGTTTTCAGACGGTGATACCCGAGAAGAGCGAGCTCAAGGCCGACAAGATCAAGCGCGTGGTCGCCTGCAGCGGCAAGGTCTATTACGACCTGGTGCGCCGGCGTGAAGACCGCGGCACCGAGGATGTCGCAATCATTCGTGTCGAACAGCTGTACCCGTTCCCGCACAAGGCGTTTGCAACCGAATTGCGCAAATATCCCAACGCGACGGAAATCGTCTGGTGCCAGGACGAACCGCAGAACCAGGGCGCCTGGTTCTTCGTGCAGCACTACATCCACGAAAACATGCAGGAAGGCCAGAAGCTCGGTTACTCAGGACGTGCGTCGTCCGCTTCGCCAGCGGTCGGTTATTCGCATTTGCACCAGAAGCAGCAAAAAACGCTGGTCGATGGTGCGTTTGCCAAGCTCAAGGGTTTTGTGCTGTCCAAGTGACATGCAGGCGCCCGTCCGCAATGAATATCAGTTGTTGAAAGAAGAACATGGCCATCGTTGAAGTCAAAGTACCGCAGTTGTCGGAATCGGTCGCGGAAGCGACCTTGTTGCAGTGGAAGAAGAAGGTCGGAGATACCGTTGCGGCGGACGAAATCCTGATCGAGGTCGAGACCGACAAGGTGGTGCTGGAAGTGCCGGCGCCTTCCGCCGGAGTATTGGCCGAGTTGCTCGCGATCGACGGCGCCACCGTACTGGCCGAGCAGCTGATCGCACGTATCGACACCAGCGGCGGCGCGGTCGCTGCTACCAAAGTGAGCGAGGCGGCCAAGCCAGCAGCGTCCACACCGACCCCTGCGCCTGCCGCCGGCAAGACCGCGGCAGCCGACGCCGGGGGAGCCAAAGCCGGCATTGCGATGCCGGCGGCGGCCAAAATCATGGCCGACAACAAGATCGATCCCGCGTCGGTGTCCGGAACCGGCAAGGATGGACGTATCACCAAGGGCGACGTGCTGGCGAGCGCGCCGGCTGCGTCCGCGCCCGCAACCCCTAAAGCAGCCGCCCCCGCCGCCGCTGCGCCCATGCCGCAAGTGTCCGTTGCCAAACCGGACCTGGGCGATCGGCCCGAGCAACGGGTGCCGATGAGCCGTCTGCGCGCGCGTGTTGCCGAGCGGCTGTTGCAATCGCAATCGTCTGCGGCCATATTGACCACGTTCAACGAGGTCAATATGGCGCCGGTGATGGAAATGCGCAAGCGTTTCCAGGAGAAGTTCGAGAAGGAGCACGGGGTCAAGATCGGCTTCATGAGTTTCTTCGTCAAGGCGGCCGTGCATGCGCTCAAGAAGTTCCCGGTGCTCAATGCGTCGGTCGATGGCACCGATATCGTCTACCACGGGTACTTCGACATCGGGATCGCGGTCGGTTCGCCACGCGGACTGGTGGTTCCCATCTTGCGCAATGCCGATCAGATGGGATTTGCAGACATCGAGAAGAAGATTTCGGAATACGGTACCAAAGCGCGCGACGGCAAACTGGGCCTGGAAGAAATGATCGGAGGAACCTTCTCGATCAGCAATGGCGGCGTTTTCGGCTCGATGTTGTCCACCCCCATCATCAACCCGCCCCAGTCGGCGATTCTGGGTGTTCACGCGACGAAGGAACGCGCTGTGGTCGAGAACGGCGTCGTCGTCGTGCGGCCCATCAATTACCTTGCCATGAGTTATGACCACCGCATCATCGATGGCCGAGAGGCGGTTCTGGGCCTGGTCGCCATGAAAGAGGCACTGGAAGACCCGGCCCGTTTGTTGTTCGACATCTGAGGCGCGCCATGTCCCAAGAATTTGACGTCGTTGTGATCGGAGCCGGCCCTGGCGGTTATATTGCGGCCATTCGTGCCGCACAACTCGGTTTCAAGGTCGCGTGTATCGACGAATGGAAGAATGCGCAGGGCGGCCCTGCGCCGGGGGGCACCTGTACCAATGTCGGCTGTATCCCCTCGAAAGCCTTGTTGCAGTCGTCCGAGAACTACGCGCAGGCCGAGCACCATTTCGCCGATCACGGTATCGGCTTCAAGGGCCTCAGCCTGGACGTTGCCAAGATGGTCGGCCGAAAGGACGCGGTCGTCAAGCAGAACAACGACGGCATTTTGTACCTGTTCAAAAAGAACAACGTCCAGTTTTTCCATGGTCGCGGCTCGTTTGTGGATGGTGCTGCAGGGCCGCACCAGATCATGGTCGAGGGCACCATGAAGGAAACCCTGGTGGCCAAACACGTGGTGATCGCCACCGGGTCGACCGCGCGCGCTTTGCCGGACGTTCCGTTCGACGAGGATCGGATCCTGTCCAACGATGGTGCGTTGCGCATGGGCGCCGTGCCGCAGAAGCTGGGCCTGATCGGCGCTGGCGTCATCGGACTGGAAATGGGTTCCGTGTGGCGGCGTCTGGGCGCACAGGTCACGGTACTAGAGGGCCTGCCGGTGTTTCTCGGCGCCGTGGACCAGCAGATCGCCAAGGAAGCGCACAAGCTGTTTGTCAAGCAGGGGCTGCAGATCGAGCTCGGTGTGAAGGTCGGCGCCATCAAGGCCGGCAAGAAGGGCGTCACAGTTGCCTATACGAATGCCAAGGGCGCGCAGCAGACGCTGGCTGTGGATCGCCTGATCGTGTCGATCGGTCGCGTCGCCAATACAGACGGTCTCAATGCGCAGGCTGTCGGCCTCAAACTCGATGACCGCGGCGCAATCGTCGTCGATGACGATTGCCAGACCAATCTGCCCAATGTGTGGGCAGTGGGTGACGTGGTGCGTGGCCCGATGCTCGCTCACAAGGCAGAGGAAGAGGGTGTCGCGGTTGCCGAGCGTATTGCCGGCCAGCACGGGCACGTCAATTTCAACACCATCCCGTGGGTGATATACACCAGCCCCGAGATCGCCTGGGTCGGCCAGACCGAGCAACAACTCAAGGAGGCTGGACGAGCCTATCGCAGCGGGAGCTTTCCGTTCATGGCCAATGGCCGGGCGCGGGCCTTGGGCGACACCAGTGGCATGGTCAAGATGTTGGCGGACGAGAAGACGGATGAGATCCTGGGCGTACACATTCTGGGCCCCATGGCCAGTGAGTTGATTTCCGAGTGCGTCGTGGCCATGGAGTTCCGGGCCAGCAGCGAAGACATTGCCAGGATCTGCCACGCCCATCCATCGCTCAGCGAGGCCACCAAGGAGGCAGCGCTGGCGGTGGACAAGCGCACGCTCAACTTCTGATCCCCATGTTGCAGAAGAGCCGGCGCGCGTGAGCGGCGTGCGCGAAGCCTACGAGCGCGAACTCGCGCTGCGGGGCTACAAGAGCGATGCGGGGCAACTTGCGGTCGTCGCGGAGCTGGAGCGTTGTGCCAGCGATTGGCGCGACTATCTGGCAAAACGTTCAAGCCGCCTGAAGAAGCTGCTCAATCGGCCGGACATCCCGCGTGGTGTGTATATGTATGGTGGAGTGGGGCGCGGTAAGAGTTTTCTGATGGACTGCTTCTTCGGTGCAGTCGGCGTCAAGCGCAAGACACGGCTGCATTTTCATGAGTTCATGCGGGAAGTACACCGCCAGTTGGCAAGTCTTCAGGGTACGGTGAATCCGCTTGACGAACTGGCGCGGCGGATGGCGCACAAATACCGGCTGATCTGCTTTGACGAGTTTCATGTCGCGGACATCACCGACGCGATGATTCTGCATCGGCTGCTCAGCGCCCTGTTCGCGCAGGGCGTGGGATTTGTCACGACGTCCAATTTCCGGCCCGATGACCTGTATCCGAATGGTCTGCACCGCAACCGGATCCTGCCCGCGATCGAATTGCTCAACAGTAGGCTCGCCGTGATCCCGATCGGTGGCGGAACGGACTACCGCTTGCGCGCTCTGGAGGACGTGACCTTCTACCATGTTCCTTGCGGAGCCGACGCCGATCGGGAGATGGAAAAGGCTTTTGGCCATCTTGCCGAGGCCCACGACGAAAATCCGATGCTGCATATCGAGGCGCGGCAGATCCAGGCCCGACGCCGTGCCGGTGGCGTGGTGTGGTTCGATTTCAAAACCCTGTGCGGCGGGCCGCGCTCTCAGAACGACTACCTGGAAATCGCGACCCAGTTCCATACCGTTTTTCTCAGCGATGTCCCGCGCATGCCCCGGCGCATGGCGTCGGAGGCGCGCCGGTTCACCTGGCTGGTGGATGTCTTGTACGACCGGCGCGTCAAATTGATCTTGTCGGCCGAGGTCGAGCCGGCCCAGTTGTACACCGAAGGGCCGCTGGCGCATGAGTTCGTGCGTACGGTGTCGCGTTTGCGCGAAATGCAGACTCGGGCCTTCATGGCGCAGGAACGTCGCATGGTCGATACTTCGTTGACATGAAAGTGATTGCCCTGATCCTTGGGATGCTGATGGCCAGGCCGTTGCTGGCGCAGACAGAGCCGCAAGCGGTGCTGGCGCAGCGAGAGGCCGAGGAACGCGCGCGGATTGCACAGACGCGCGCGCATCACCAGGCGCAGTTCGATGCCCAGCAGCGCGCGTGTTACCAACATTTCGCGGTAAACGATTGCCTCAGCGACAGCCGCCGCAGCCAGCGCGAGGTCATGGCCGATCTGCGCCGCCAGGAGGTGTTGATCAACGACACACAGCGCAAACGTCGCGCTGCCTGGCAAATGCTACGTTCCGACGAACGTAGCAGCCGCTCACCCTGAGCGATCGCCTCATGAGGAAACGCCGGGCCGCTCCCAAGTTTCCTCACACCCCCACGGGGGGCCTGGCGAAGCCAGGGCTGGGGGCCTCATGAGGAAACGCCGGGCCGCTCCCAAGTTTCCTCACACCCCCCACGGGGGGCCTGGCGAAGCCAGGGCTGGGGGCGCTCTCAGGTCTCGAGCGCTTCGAGTTTGACCACCACCAGCGACAGGTTGTCGCCGGAACCCATGGCACGTCCGCGCGCCGCGTCAATCAGGTATTCGGCTGCTTCACGCGCGGATAGCCGCGCCAGCACGTCAGCCATCTCCTGATCGTTGAAATAATGCCAAATACCATCGCTGCAAACCACCAGAGAGTCGCCGGCACGCAATCGGGGAATGAAGTGAATATCCACCGGTGGGTCGGTTTCCGTTCCCAGACAACCCATCAGGATGTTGGACTGCGGATGGACATTGGCCTGTTCTTCCGTGATCTCGCCGCGTTTGACGAGCATCTGCACATAGGAATGGTCGGTCGTTCGCCGCACCAGCTTGCCACTTTGAAAATGGTAGATACGCGAATCGCCCGAGTGCGCCCAATGGCAGTCCCCCCCGGCGTTGATCAAAAATGCCGCCATCGTGCTGTGGGGCTCCTCTTCTGCGGAAATGGCTGTGAGCTTGATGACCACATGCGCTTCGTGTGCAATCTGCATCAGCATGGCTGCCGCATCGTCCGCTTCGGGCGCATACCGCTCGAACAACTGGCGCGCGGTCATGATGACCTGGTCGGAGGCCTTGCGTCCGCCACTGCGTCCACCCATGCCGTCCGCAACGATACCCAGCAGGCAACCATTGGCGCGGGGATGGTTGAGCATGGCCAACTGGTCCTGCTGGTAGTCTCGGTCACCTTTGTGGATGCCGGTGGCTGCGGTCAGTCGGTAACCATTCGTCATTTCTTGCGCCGCCTAACTATTGCGCCCCCGAAAAGCGGGACAATCCCCTCTGTCATTCGACAGCCAATCACGCTCGCAACTGCGGGTGACCGGTGCAACCGATTCTAGACCCAAGCTGTGCATTCCAACCTGCATTCCCCCGACCGTCGGCTGATTGAGTTGACTATGCAGCATGCCGATCTCGACGCATTGATCGACCGTGGATCGCTGGTCCTGCCGGTTGACGAACTGCAGTTGCGCCGGCTCAAGAAGCGCCGACTGGCATTGCGCGACGAGATGCAGCGGATCCGGGACGCCTTGTCGCCCAACAGGCCGGCCTGACCGATGAGACAGGCTCCTACACCGCCCAAAAGCGTCAACGCAGTTGCGGCGCAGACTGACAAATGCGCGAAGCGCTTGTCTTGTCGCGCCAGCCAATGGTTCCGAAGTTCGTAGTGCGGAGGTGCCTCCCGTGACCCTGCTGGCTCAGGTCGACGAGGCATTCGCGCCGGATGGTGTGCTGTCGCATATGGTGCACCAGTTCGGCGCACGCCCTGGGCAGACCGAGATGGCGCGTGCGATTGCGCAGATGATCGACGACGGCGGCGTGCTCGTGGTGGAGGCCGGAACGGGTGTCGGCAAGACCTTTGCCTATCTGGTTCCGGCATTGCTCAGCGGCGCGCGCGTGTTGCTGTCCACCGCCACCAAGACCTTGCAGGACCAGTTGTTCGGCCGTGATCTGCCGCAATTGGTCAAGGCTTTGGGTCTGCCGGTGCGTATCGCGCTGCTCAAGGGAAGGGCGAGTTACCTGTGCCAGCACCGGCTGGCCCTGGCCCGCCAGGATCCGGCCCTGGACGATCGCACGATGGCCCGAACCCTGGCCAAGATCGAGCAGTGGGCGCAAATCACGCGCAGCGGCGATCTGGCCGAGTTGTCCGGGCTCGACGAACGGTCGCCGGTATTACCACATGTCACGTCGACGCGCGACAACTGCCTGGGCAGCGAATGCCCGAAGTTCCGGGCCTGCCACGTCAACCATGCCCGGCGCGAGGCCATGGCTGCCGACGTGGTGGTCGTCAATCACCACTTGTTTTTCTGTCTCTTATACACATCTGACGCTGCCGACGAATAGAGAGGTGTAGATCTCGGTGGTCGCCG
>ENA-ORBV01002829-ORBV01002829.1-microbial-mat-metagenome-genome-assembly--contig:-NODE-2829-length-36037-cov-8.456285_pt1 | contig 36037 bp, 35 predicted proteins | sample MGYA00237777_ERZ505514 | MGnify/ENA primary metagenome ERZ505514 (study PRJEB26160, sample SAMN06269048) | microbial mat metagenome | isolation source: Oligotrophic lake microbial mat | place... | reverse complement strand
ATTCTAGCTAAGAAAGACATCGACGCCGTCATCATCGCAACTCCCGATCACTGGCACGCCCAGATCGCCCACGATGCTCTAGTGGCCGGCAAGGATGTCTACGTCGAAAAGCCCATGGTCCACAAGTTCCCCGAGTGCAAGATGCTGATGGACGCCCAGGCCAAGAGCGGCAAGATCCTCCAGGTTGGCAGCCAGTACGCCAGTTCCATGGTTTTCCTCAAAGCGCAGCAACTCATCCAGCAAGGCGCCCTCGGCGAACTGAACCTCGTCGAGGCATGGCTCGACCGCAACACCGCGCTCGGCGCCTGGCAGTACTCACTGCCCGGCCCCGACGCCACGCCCGAACGCATCGATTGGGACCGCTTCCTGGGTAACGCCCCAAAACATCCCTTCGATCCCATCCGCCTTTTCCGCTGGCGCAATTACCGCGATTACGGCACCGGCGTCAGCGGTGACTTATTCGTTCACTTACTAACTGGACTCCATGTAGCTACTAACAGTCTTGGCCCTAATCGCATCTACGCCACTGGCGGCGTGCGGTATTGGAAGGATGGCCGCGACGCCTACGATGTCGTCCTGGCGCTGATGGACTATCCCAAGACCGAAAGACACTCCGAGTTTACCTTCGCGCTCCGTGTCAACCTCGCCAGTGGCGCCGCTCCGCCCGAACGCTTCGGCCTCAAATTTGTCGGCAGTGAAGGCACCATGGAAGTCACCATGAACGGCGTCACGCTCGACCGCAAACCGCGCGAAGCCGAACCCGGCACCACCGTCGATACCTTCGACAAGGCGACACAAAAGAAGATTCTGGCCGCCTACCGCCAGAAATACCCCACGCAGAAAGCGACGCCGGACGCCATGCGCCCCGACGGCTCCGATCGCTTTACACCCCCGCGCAGTCATAACGCCCACGTCGATCACGTCCAAAACTGGGTCACCGCCCTGCGGACGCGCAAGGCATTCTTTGAGGACGCTACGTTCGGCTCCCGCACCGCCGGACCCAGTCTGGCCGTCAACCTCAGCCTCGAAAAGCAGAGCGCCATTAATTGGGATCCGCATAACATCAGACTTACGTCAGACGTTTCACATTGAATCGGTCAATCTGAACCGCTACTCCCGTTTCGGAACAGGCGTAGTTAGTGTTTTCAGTAACTTAGAATTGGACGACGGCTTGCATTGGGAAGAGTGATGAAATATCTCTTAACCCTACTGATCGCCGCTTTGCCGGCTTTCTCTACAACCATTACTTTCGATAGCTCCTACCCGCGGCTGTTTCAAAGCATCGAAGTCAGCGTGGGCGGCAACGTCATCAATGTCGACGCGGGTCAAATCGGCGTTTATCTCGATGGCACATTCCCGGCACTCATGTTCTGCGCCGATCCGCTCACTTCGCTGCTCACCGGTCCCACGCCTGTTACGGCCGTGCCGGATAACGCTTTCCTCAATGGAGCCCGGCTGGCGTGGCTCTATAACACTTATAATTCGACCCTCACGCACGGCTGGGAAGCCGCCGCGCTCCAACTCGCAATCTGGGAAGTAGTCTTGGATAAGAACAATGATGATCTGTACGGCGGGCAGACCCAAGTCACCGTCAATACCGGATCCGACGTAACCGGCCTTGCCGCCACAATGCTGCAAGCGAGCGCCGGACAATCTTCCGCGGGAATTACCTTTTGGGTACCCGATCAAGGACCGGGCTACAGTCAAACCCTTTTCAACGCGTCGGCGGCATCCATAGTCGCGACTCCGGAACCTGCCACCGGACTTCTGCTCGGAGCCGGATTGCTGCTCATCGGCGCCCTGCGCCGCCGCATAAGTTAGACCAGTGCCGGCCGTGCGTCATTCGCCTGTAAGGCGCACGACGTCGGGAAGGAGTTGCGATGAAGGGAGGCGATGAGCATGACCAATATTGCAGCGGTTTCAGACATCGATTGGATGGCATGTGAACTGATTGAACAGGTCTCCGGCAAGGTATCGGGGCGCCCTGTGTTGCGCGGAACGCGAATTTTGCCGGACCCTATCGTGAACAGCTACGATCTCGGCGACAGCATCGAGGAAATTCACGAGGGTTTTCCAACTCTTTCCATCCTGCAGATCCAAAGGCTAATCGACCTTGCCCACGCCCAACGAAGCCAACACAATCTGTGAAAGTGTTGCTTGATGAAAACCTGGACCACCGGTTGCGAAAACATCCCCCCTCCCATGATGTGTTTACGGCCAGCTTTCAGGGTTGGAATGGTATGAGCAGGATTTGACTGGGCAGCGTTTTGCACGCTATCGATAACGCCATTCCCGCTTTATTCAGGTGGTTACTTGCGCGACCTATCCGCACCACTCTGGTGCATTGTTGGTATTCTGAGACAATGGCTACAAAAGGTAAGTCCGCGTCGGCGAGGTCTGTACGGCAAAGTGTCACGATCCCAGCAACATTCGCGACGGAGGTCCGGCGCGTTGCCAAGGAGCGGCATGTAACGATGAGCCGCGCACTCGTGGATTTGGCGGAACGCGGTGTCCGCGCCGAGGCCGAAGCGACCCTGGTGCGCGTGCGCTCCGGGGCGCCTGGACGGCGTCCGACGGTGATGCTTGCGCCGGACATGAGTGCCGAACAAGGAAAGGCGGTCCAGGTTTTCGAGCTGGATCGGTGGATGCCATCACTTCTTTCATCTAGCTGATAGCCTACACCAAAACCATACCTGCGGCCCTCTGAGGCAAAAAACGCCTTCGAATTTGCGAAAGTAGGGCTTGGCCCATCGTCAGCGGTAAGAATCAGCGCGGCACTGGTTGGATCCTCACTTCGCGTGGAGGTTGAACGACAAAGCAATCAGTCGCAGGGCACGCATAGATTTAGTAGTCACTCGTGAGCGACGGAGTAATGTTCAAAATAACATGTGGGTCTGTCGTGCTAGGATTACAGTGTTGTGCGTACACGTCTCATTTTAAGCCTACTTATTCCGGCCATCGGCCTATTTTTCTCCGCGCTCTTGCTGCCTGCGCAATCCACGAAGGCCGAGTTGCTCGGCGTCGTCCGAGATCCTTCCGGGCTGTCCGTACGCGACGCCGAAGTAGCGCTTACGAATACCGGCACTGGCCTCGCCTCCACCGTCACCACAGGTGAATATGGTGGTTATCAGTTCCTGGCCTCGCCGGGCGGTTCGTATCGGCTGGTTGTCACCAAAGAAGGTTTCGCGCCACTGAATCGGGAAGGTATTGTGCTCCGCGTTGGCGATCGGGCCAGTGTGGATCTGGATTTAAAATTGGGCGACGCCACCCAGACGGTCCAAGTCACCGCGGCCGCGCCATTGTTGCAGTATAACCGGGGAACAGTCAGCTTCGTCGTCGAACAGAAGAAGGTGGTCACCCTGCCCCTTGATGGCCGCAACTTTGTTCCGCTGATTGCTTTGGCTCCCGGTGTCAACCTTCCGCCCGGCAACCTACTCCCCCGCATCAACGGCAGCCGGCCCAGGGTGAGCGAGTACATTTACGACGGCATCAGCGTTCTGCAGCCGGAGCCTGGCCAAGTGGCCTTTTACCCCATCATCGACGCGATTGACGAGTTCCGCGTCGAGATCAATAGCTATTCCGCTGAGTACGGCCGATCCAACGGCGGCGTCATCATGGTGAACCAGAAAGCCGGGTCCAACGCACTGCGCGGTACGCTCTTCGAATTCTTCCGCAATGAGAAATTGAACGCCTGTAATCTCTTCGCCACGACGGGTCCAAAGCCGCGCTTCCGCCGGAACCAATATGGTTTTGTGCTCGGCGGGCCCATCCAAAAGAACAAAACTTTCTTTTTCGCCGACTGGCAAAGCACTCGCCTCAACACCGGAGTCATCCGCACCAGTACGGTTCCTACTTCAGCGCAACGGCGCGGTGTATTCGCAGATGCGATCTTCGATCCCGCAACCACTCGCCGCGAAAATGGCGCCTACCTGCGGGACTCCTTCTCCGCCAATACGATCCCCGCATCACGGTTTGATCGCGCCGGCCAGGCCGTCGTCGGCCGCTATCCATTGCCCAATGTCTTCACCGCGACGGGCGCGGAAGTTCCTGCCAATAACTATCGGCGTCTCGGCAATGACGATACGGTCGCAGACCAGTTCGATGGCCGCCTCGACCGCTACTTCGGCGCTCGCCACCGTGTGTTCGGCCGCTACTCGTACTTGCGCGATGACAGCAAACCAACGACACCCCTTCCCGATGGCAGCGGAAATCTCACCGCCGGCGTCATCGGCAATACTCTCACCCGCGCCGACAGCATTGTGGCTGAACACACCCTCACCGTATCCCCCGGCTCCGTGAACCAACTCCGCTTCGGCTACACGCGCCGCAAATTTGACCGTAGCTCCGGGCGAATCGGCCAGCCACTTTCCCAGGCCACTTTGATCCCCAACATTCCCGCCAGTTCGTACTCTGACGTACTACCAACCTATGACATCGTCGGCGTCCAGCAGATCGGCCCACCCGCCAGTGGTAACGCCGCCTTCACTACCTCTGTCACGCAATTCATCGACAATTACTCCTGGGTGCGCGGTGGACACAGTCTGAAGATGGGGGCCGATATTCGCCTGCAAACGCTGGATGTGCTGCAGCCGCCAAGCCCCACCGGTAACTTTCAGTTCACCAATATCTTTACCGGCGGCCTGGCCGCATCCGGTGCGGTGATCGCAAATACCGGCAACAACTTCGCCTCATTCCTGGTAGGCCAAGTAGGCCGTTTCAGCATCGATGCCCAGCCCGAGACGATTAAGCCCCGAGCGAAAATCGCCGAGTTTTTCCTTCAGGACGATTGGCGCGTCTCCCGCCGCTTAACCCTGAATTTCGGAGTTCGCTATACTCTGAACTTTCCGTCCACTGTCGTCGACGATCGCGGCTCCGTGTTTAACCTCGTCACCCAAAAGCTCGACATCCTTGGCACAAACGGCACCTCGCGCGGAGCTCGTAACCTGGAGATGAAAAACTTCGCGCCCAGGGTCGGGGCCGCCTTCAAGATTACGGATTCCTTCGTGGTCCGTTCGGGCTACAGCATGACCTGGATCGAACAGGCCGGCATCACAACGCCGTTCACCACTCCGCTATTCCCCTTCATTCAGACGCTCGGTCAACAGTCTTTGGACAACATCAACCCGGCCTTCGTACTCTCGCAAGGCCCGACCGTCACCGTCCAAAGCAACATACCCGACGCCGGCCTGGGCCAAGGCGTTTTCGCCGTCCAACGAAACAATGGCAGTGGCCACGCCCAACAATGGAACTTAACGTTGCAAAAGACCTTCGGCGCCAATTGGAGCGTGGAAGCCGGTTACCTAGGCTCAAAACTTACCCGTTTGGGCGTGCCCGACATCAATCTGAATCAGCTCACCGTTGAACAACTCGCGCTCGGATCGCAACTCACCCAACAGGTAACAAATCCGTACTTCGGTCAAATTCCCGCCAACACCTCGCTCGGAACACCCACCATCGCCCGCGGCCAACTCCTTCGTCTATACCCCCGATTCACCACGGTCACTCTGTACCGCAATAACATCGGACACTCGACATATCACTCGTTCCAGACGCGCCTAGAAAAGCGCTTCTCTTCCGGACTCACCTTTACCGCGGCCTATACCTTCTCGCGCCTGATAGACGACGCCGGCGCGGTCTTTGATTCAGCCGTTCTCACCGGACCCGTTGCTAACTTCCAAGCCGCTGACACCTTTAACAAGCGTCTGGAAAAGGATGTCTCCACCGGCAGTGTGCCGCATATATTTTCGTCGGGCTTCGTTTACGAACTTCCGTTTGGACGCGGCCGGGCAAAGTCCCTGAGCGGGTGGCACGAAGCCTTGGCTGGCGGATGGCAAATCGCCGGCATCGCCCGCGCCCAATCAGGCAGTCCCATCGCCGTAACCCAAGCCACCAACCTCAATGCCTTCGCCGGCTTCGGCATTCAACGGCCGAACCGCCTCTCCAATCCTACTTTACCGGCGGACCAGCGTAGCGTCGGACGCTGGTTCAACACCGCAGCCTTCTCCCAGGCGCCCCAGTTCACCATCGGTAATAGCTCTCGTAATCCCTTCGTCGGCCCCGGTTACAAGACATTGGATGTCATGTTCGGGAAAACATTCACCATCACCGAGGGCTTACACGCCGAGCTCCGCGTCGAGGCCTTCAACGTCACCAACACTCCGCCGCTCGGGAGCCCCAATGGTAGTTTCGGTAACGCGGCGTTCGGGACCATCACGACGGCGCTCGACCCGCGAGTGTACGAGTTCGTTCTCAAGCTACAATTTTGAGGGAGTTATGTATACACGACGGCACCTGGTGCTTTGGACAATCGCGGCGGCCATGCTGGCCGCTCAGTACCCGGCTCCGCCCTCCATTCAGGTCAGTGGATCGGTTAAACAGGCTCTCACGCTGACCGCGGACGATCTCGCGAAGATGCCGCGGTCCACCGTCCGGACCACGCGCAATGGGATGGAGACTGTCTATGAAGGTGTTCCGCTCCACGAAGTTCTAAAGAAAGCCGGCGCCCCGCAAGGTAGCGAATTGCGAGGCAAAGCTTTGTCCAGCTACGTGATGGCCGAAGCGCAGGATGGCTATCAGGCGCTCTTTTCGCTGGCCGAATTGGACCCCTCATTTACCGACAGCCAAGTCCTGCTCGCCGACACCGCCAACGGCAAACCGCTATTCGGCGCGCAAGGCCGGTTTCGCCCCATCGCGCCGAAGGACAAGCCCGGCGCGCGCTCCGTCCGAATGACGACCAAGATTGAAGTGGTTCAGCTGAGAAAATAGGACTGTGAAAACACGCATTGAAAATCGTCTCAGTCAGGTTCGAAAGAGCCGCGGCGTCGGCGCTTCGGACTTGGCGCGCCGGGTGAACGTCAGCCGCCAGACGATTTACGCGATCGAAGCGGGCACCTATGTCCCCAATACCGAAGTAGCCCTGCATCTGGCCCACGAGTTGGAAGTCACCGTCGATGACCTCTTCTCCCTCCAATCCGGGGCCGACCAAACCCCCGAATCGTTGTCCGCGGAAGTCCTCAGCGCGGAGCCTTCCTCCAAGGGTCAGCCCGTCCGTATCTGTCAAATTGGTTCCCGTTGGGTGAGCGTTCCGGTGAGCGCGTCGCCCTACTACATGCCTGAAGCCGACGGCATCATTAAGGGTATGAGCCGCACCAAGGGCCGTGCGGAGCTGCTTGTGTTCGCCAAGGACGAAGCCGCCCTGAAACGTCTGATCATGGCCGGTTGCGACCCGGCCACCGGCCTGCTTTCCCGCATGGTTGAAAAGATCAGCGGGGTTGAAGTCGTCTGCGCCGGCGCCTCCAGCAAGCTTGCCCTCACTTGGCTCGTAGAAGGAAAGGTCCACATTGCCGGCTCCCATTTGGAAGACGCCAAGACGGGTGAGTTCAACCTGCCCTTCATTCGCAAACAGTTCCCCGAGGAGGATTTCACGGTCGTCACATTCGCCCGCTGGGAAGAGGGTCTCGTCGTCGCGCCCGGCAACCCTAAATCCGTTCGGAAAGTGGACGATCTCGCCCGCAAGAATGTTCGCTTCGTGAATCGGGAACCCGGTTCGGGCAGCCGCGCCCTACTCGACAAGACCCTGGAAAAGGCCGGTATGGAAGCAAACAAGATTCAGGGCTACGACAAGATCGCGTTCGGACACCTGGCCGCCGCCTACTGTGTTCTCGCCGGCGAAGCCGATGTCTGTCTCGCCACTCGCTCAGCAGCACAAACTTTCAGCCTGGATTTCGTCCCGCTTCATAGCGAACGCTACGATCTCGTCATGCGCAAACGCACCACCGAACTGCCCGCGGTCAAGGCGTTTCTCGACGTGCTGCAGCGCGCCACGTTGCGGCGCAAACTGGAGGTTCTGGCCGGTTATGACACGTCACAAACAGGCACAGTCGTTTCATAGAAGTCTTGATGAACTCGCGCAAACAAAACGGACTCGGTTGCTGGTGCTGGGAGGGGAGAGGTCGTCGTAGATTTGGGGCCGCAATCGGCCTGTGCGCTTCTAAGGAACACGCGCACAACGGACTCGCTTCGGAACGGCGAAATGGGCGAGTTCGTCGTCCGTTGGTGCCGTGCCTGCGCGGCCTGTGCGCTCGTCCCGGCGCTCGTCCTATGCGCCAGCCTCTGCGACGCGGACTTCGAAGCGAAGCTACAACTCAAGTCCGCGTACCGCACCTCCATTGATGAAGCGGAACCAGAGCGCAAGAATGAGGCTGGGCGTGATCTGATTCGCGCAATCTTCTGGAAGGATTCCATTGCCGAAGATTCAATCCGTTGATCTTCGGCCGGGCGTCTGGCAGCACCTTCTCCAAAGAAAGGATGAACGGCGCATTTCTGTCGGCGACCTCCAGGCACTTCAGGCGTGGGTGCGAACAAGCCCTTTCGCTCCGGGCAGCGACTGGTACAAAGTCTTCGGCCCATTCATGCTGTGCGGCTTCCCGTAAGTTTCCGAAGACTGAATGACACGCCCCATATCCGCTTGTCTGGAAACAGTAGGAGGCAAAACGTTGGAAATTCATTTTACGCCGGAGCAAGAAGCGCAGTTGGCGCAGATTGCCAGCCGTGACGGAAAGACCTGCGCGGGCGAACTGCTGAAGGATGCCGCCTTACGGCTTCTCGAAGAATAGGCGTGTTTCCGCGCCGCCGCACTGGAAGGAAAAGCCTACGCCGACCGGGGCGAATTCATTGAGCAAAAAGAGATGGACGCCCGCTTTGAGCAGATGCTTCGTTCTTAAATGCGTATCCGCTGGCGCCGCCCGCCGCTGCTGACATACAGAGCACTAGCAACTACCTGAAAGTGCGGCAGCCCCAGTATCGCCAGCCGACGATGCGCAAGCTCGAAGAGAAAATCCGGGCATTGAAGGACGCGCCTTATGTTGGGCGGCCGGAACCTGTCGAAGGAACGCGAGAACTTCTATTCTCGCCTTACGTCGCCGTGTACCGCGTTGATGGGCAGACCATCGAGGTTTGGCGTATTTATCACGCCGTTCAGAACCGGGCTTAGCGCAGCAGCCTCCCCGAATTCAGCAAACAGGAAAGCCGTCCCCGCCAGACGCATCCCACTACAGCCTCTTCGCCGATCCCAAATACAAAGCATTCAGCAGCAGCTTAAAAGTCCCGAATGGCTGCCCGCGGTGCTGCACGCGGAAGCCGTACAAAAGCACCCGGCCCTTGCCGTACGCCGCATCAACCAGGATGCTCTTGCCCAGCACCGCCCGTTCGCCGCTAAGCCATCCGCTTGCCAGCAAATCCTTCCGCGCGAAGTTCACTATGGACTTGGCCCCCGCGCCCGATATGTCCATCACCGGTCCGCCGTTTGAAAACACCACCGCCTCCTTGGGCATGCCAAAGGCCAACGGGTTCGTCGTGTCCACCGTCGCCCGCAGCAGCGAGCCAGGCGAATAGAAACCCGTCTCCGACCCGCGCGCCACGCTCCGCACCGGCAGCGGGAAGAACTGCATCGGCAGCTCCGCCGCCGTCGACAAGGCCACCAGCGTCCCGCCCTCGCGAACGAAAGCGTCAGTCGCCGCCACGCCCTGCGCTCCGATCCCGCCCACATGCTCCGGCCGCGGTCGCGGACGGCCCCGGTTCGGATTGTTCATATCGCCTTCTTCGCCGACCGGGGCGCCGGCGTTGTCCCGCAGCCCATGCAGAATTGAATCCGTCGGCTGCTGCGCGAACAGCACCGTGTCGAACCGCTCCCGCAACCCGCCCTTCTGGAAATCGGCGTTGTGCAGCACCGTGTACGGAACCTGAAACGTATCCAGCAGCCATTGCGTCCATCCCAGATCCATGTTGGCCGTATAAGGCTCATAGATGGCCACGCGTGGCTTCTTTAGTTCCCACGCGTAGCCGGAAGTCACCAGCTTCCCGTCAGCCGTCCAGCCCACCTTCTCTCCCGCTCCCAGCATCTGCGCCAGCTTGAGGTACGACGAGTTGTCCTTGCTGTCCAGTTGCCAAGCCGCGGCTGGCACTTCCGTCACCGCCGCCAGGCTCGACGTATCGAACCGGTCGTTGATCCGCTCCACGCGCACCCCCATCTGCATCGGGAGCGTCCATCCGGCCACATCGTAAGGGCGCTTGGTCGGCCCAGTGGTGCCGCTGCGCAACTCAGGATACGCTTGCGGCTCCATTAAGTCCACCAGATACGAACGGAAAGCCTGTCCCGCCAGCATCACGTAGGATCCCGCCGGATAAGTCTTGTCGCCCATCCGGATTTCAGCCGTCGCCCGCTTCACTTCAATCCCGCCCAACTGCAGACGGCGCAGCATCTCCGCCGCTGTCCAACGGTCCCATTGGTCCGGCGGCACGACATAGGCGAATGGCTTGGCGGTATCGGCCATAGCGATGTTCTTGGCAGCCAGAGTCCACGCCTTGTGGATCCAGTGCTCGGGCATCGACGCGGCCAGATTCAGAATCGCCATATCGGCCGTCAGCATGTACTCAATTGCGTCCCGCGCGCCCCAATGGCCACCCAGCCAAGGCGAGTAGAAAATGGTCGGATGCTTGGTCGGGATGCCATTTGAAAATCGGTCCGGTAGTTCGGCTAGCGTATAATATTTTGGAATCGCATAGGGCTGCATGGCCGTCTCCGTCAGGATGCCGTGCATATTGTGGAAGGCCGGAGTTGACCGCAGCCCGCCGTTCCACCAGCCGTCGAAGCCCACGTAACTCAACACGCCCGTTTTGCCCTCCATCGCGAAGCGCTCGCGCATGGCCGAACCGATCAGAGTGATGCCCTCCATCACTGAGGCTGGGATCGACGGATTCAACGGCTCCGCGTACGGCGGCACGAAGATCCGTGCCGGAAACGCCGGAGCCTGGTGCTGGTTGTACATAATCTGCGGGAACCATTCCTGGAACAGCAGTTTGCCCGTGGCCCTGGTCTCTTCCAGGTTGAACATGAACCAGTCGCGGTTGTTGTCGTGGCCGGCATACTTCTGGTAAAGCTCGGGGAGCGAGGCTTCCTGATAGGGCGTCCCCACGTTCTTCCGGAACCAGTGTGAAATCAGGTCCTGGCCGTCGGGATTGGTCACCGGCACATGGACCAATATCACCTTGTCGCGAATCCGCCGAATCTCTTCACCTTCATCGGAAACCATCCGGTACGCCAACTCCGGCGAACCCTGCGGACACGCCGCTTCGGAGGAGTGCATTCCCGCGTCGATCCAGACGAAAACGCGCCCTTCCTTGGCGATTCGGGCGGCCTCTTCCTTCGAAGCCAGGCCCAGCGCCATGCGCCGGTTCATATCCTTATATTTTTCGAGTTGCCGGATGTTCTCCTCCGACGAGATCAGCGCCACATACATCGGCTTGCCCGTCGATGTTTTGCCGTATTGCTGTAGTTTCAGCCGCGGCGTGGCCTTCTCGAGCTTCTGGTAGTAGGTGATGATGTCGTTGTAATCCGCCAGCTTGTAGTCGGCGCCGGGGGCGTACCCGAGGTGTTCAGTGGGAGTCGGTACGGCAGCCGCTAACGGGGAGACTGCGAGCAGGATCAAAAATAGGAGGTGCCGGAATGACATGAGAGAATCTTACTATGACCCCTGTCTTGCGGAGGCCGTTCCGCGTCGGGTTGGTGCAGATGTCCTGCTCGCCAGACCCCGCTGAAAACCTGGAAAAGGCCGCCGTTAAGGTGCGCGAAGCCGCGAAAGCGGGCGCGCAGATTATTTGTCTCCAGGAGCTTTTCCGCTCCCAATACTTCTGCCGGAAAGAAGATGCCGGCCTCTTCGACCTGGCCGAGCCGATCCCCGGTGAATCGACCGCGGTGATGGCGAAACTGGCCAAGGAGCATAATGTCGTCATCGTCGCCTCGCTGTTTGAGAAGCGCGCCGAAGGGCTCTATCACAACACCGCCGCGATCCTCGACGCGGATGGGGAGATGCTGGGCATTTACCGCAAGATGCACATCCCGGATGACCCGCTTTACTACGAGAAGTTCTATTTCACGCCGGGCGATTTGGGCTTCAAAGTGTGGGACACGAAGTATGGCCGGATTGGCGTGCTGGTTTGTTGGGACCAGTGGTTTCCAGAGGGCGCGCGGCTGACGGCGATGCAGGGGGCGAACATCCTTTTTTATCCGACCGCCATCGGGTGGCACCCTGAGGAGAAGGCCGAGTACGGACCGCGGCAGTTGGACGCCTGGCAAACGATCCAGCGGAGCCACGCGATTGCGAATGGCATCTACGTTGCCGCGGTGAACCGCGTCGGGTTCGAACAGGGTCCGGATGACGCAGGGCTCGAGTTCTGGGGCAACTCGTTCCTGGCCGACCCGCAGGGGCAAGTGTTGGCGCAGGCGTCGAGCGACCGGGAGGAGATTCTGGTACACGAGTGCGACCCGCGCGAGATGGACACGGTGCGGCGCAACTGGCCGTTCTTTCGCGACCGCCGCATTGACCACTACGGAGACCTTACGAAGCGATGGCTGGACTAGTGACGCGCTGGCGGATGCCGGCTGAGTGGGAGCCGCACGAGGGTACCTGGCTTGGCTGGCCGCATGAGAAATCGGACTGGCCCGGGAAGTTCGCGGCGATCCCGTTTGTGTATGGCAAGATCATCGCGCGGCTGTCGCGGCATGAGCGGATCCATATCCTCTGCCGGTCTGATAGCGAGATCAAACTGGCCTCCCGCCTGGCGCGGCGGGAAGGCGCCGCGATGGCGAATGTCGATTTCCACATCTGCCCGACGGATCGAAGCTGGGTACGCGACACGGCGCCCATCTTTACCGTCGATGACGCCGACGGGTTGTGCGCGACTGACTGGCATTTCAACGGCTGGGCGAAGTACCCTAACTGGAAACAGGACGACAGGGTGCCGGCGTTTATCGCCAAGACGCTGAAGTGCGCGCGAGTGGCGCCAGCCGCGGGTGGTAAGCGGTTCGTGTTGGAAGGCGGCTCGATTGACGTCAATGGGCAGGGATCGCTATTGACGACCGAGGAGTGCCTGCTGAGCCCGATCCAGGCGCGAAACCCGCACCTGGACCGCGAGCAAATCGAGGCGGTGCTGAAAGAGCATCTGGGGCTGGACCGCGTGATCTGGCTGATGAACGGGATCGAGGGCGACGACACACACGGGCATATTGACGATCTAGCGCGGTTCGTCGCGGCGGATACAGTGGTCATCGCGACTTTGAACGCGCGGAAAGACCCGAACGTGAAAGTGCTGGAGGCGGCCAGCGGGCTGCGGATTGTGCCGCTGCCGATGCCGGACCCGGTCCACTACGACGGTCAGCTATTACCAGCCAGCTACGCCAACTTCTATATTGCGAACCAGCAAGTGCTAGTGCCGACGTTCAACGACCGCCACGACCGCTTGGCGCTTAACACTCTTGCAAAACTATTCCCCGACCGCGAGGTCATCGGCATCGATTGCTCCGATCTGGTTTTGGGCCTCGGCACGCTGCATTGCATGACGCAGCAGCAGCCGTTGGTTTGATCACTTCTGCAGCCGGATTTCGCTCTTGGATTGGCTTACCGAGAATACCAGCCAATTGGCAGCCACCGAAAATGCGGTAGGAAAACTCGTTGCCGGAACTAGCTTTCTTGCCGGTTCATGCAGACGAAAGGTCATGAAATGCTCACCAGCGGGTTTTCCCTTCTCCATCGGAACCGCCATGATTCTAGTTTCGTCATTCTTTCGGCTGGTGTAGTAGAGCAATCGCCCGCCGGGCGACCACACTGGTGCATCCGAGCGATTTTCTGGTTTTGTAATCTCAGTCCAGTCCGAACGCGGGATTGTTCGACCCGGGATGAATGGAATCACAAAGATCTGGCGGTCGCTTCCCACCTGACTGATCAGCGCCAATGATTTCCCGTCAGGACTCGAACTTCCGCTTTGGATATTTGAATGTTCGTCCGATTTCTCGGGGAGCGCGAGCGGATAAGTAGTCTTAGTGTCCCGATCCCAGACATGAATGGTCCAATCAGGCCCTGCAAGGACTCGATGCCCGCCGGTAGCTGTTTCACCTAAGGAAGCGAATCCTTCACGCAGCGAGCGCGGCTCGGAGCCGTCCAAATTTATGCGGAAAGCGTCACGACGACGAGTCTGGGGCAGCGCGGGAAATGATTGACAATCCACCCATCGCCCGGCGGGATCGATGATTGGATTACCCGTTCGTTGGCGGTTCGCTGTCAGAGCCTGTTCATTTCCATTCAACATGTCCTTCAGCCACACCGTAGACGTGCTGAGCCTGCTGCCGAAGGGAAAGGAAAGCCGATGACACGCTCAATAATCGTTGCGCTGGCGGTGGCAGTGTTGGGCCGCACACAGGACGTCGAATCAATTGCATCCATGATCCAGAGCGGAAAATACGCGGAAGCTCGGGAACTGGCGATGGTCAGATTGCAAACGGAACGCTCACCCGGCGAAAAGGCCAGATTGCCGTATTTGTCCGGCACGGCAGCGAATGTATTGGGCCATTTTGCCGAAGCGCAGAAGGCTCTCAATTCCGCGGTTGAGATTTGCGAAACACTCCAGAATGAAGAAGTGCTGATGGCGGAGATACTGGTCTCGATCGGATCTACGGTGGTCGAGTTGGGCGCCCCTGCCGAAGCGGAGCGCCCGTTGCTTCGGGCGCGGCGGCTTATCGACCAGGTGACAAGGGTGGATTATCCGTACCATGCCACTATTGCCGGCGCGTTGGGCTATGTTTACTGGAACTCGAGTCAGTTGACGAAAGCCGAGGCCGAAGACGGCCGGGCGGCGGCCGTCGCCGAAAAGGCCTTCGGAAGCGGCAACTACATTACAGCCCGGCACTTGAGTTCCCTCGGTACTTTTCTGGCCGGGACTGGACGGGGCGCGGAAGCCATTCCGCTCATGGAACGGTGCGTGCCGACCCTGCAGGGTCAATTCGGGTCCACTCATCACGAGACGATTCGGGCGCTCCACGGCCTTGGTATGGCGAAGTCGAAAGAGGATACGCGAGGTGCGGAGGCATTGCTGCAATTGGCGCTCAAGCAGTGGCTGGCCGCTTATCCCGAAATGCACCCTTCAACCGCATATCTACTGCAGGCGATTGGCGAAAGCCGGTTCGCGCAGAACGACGCAAAGGGAGCAGTGGAGCCGATGCGGCGGCCGATTGCGATCGCGCGGGTGTTCTATGGATCTTCAAGCCGCTAAGGCCCGCAAGGAGGTGTCTTCGATTAGGAAAGAGATCGAGCGGGCGGTTACGACGCCGGGGTACGTGGAACCTGGACGCCATAGTGTCGAGGTGCGAACACTGCGACGGTGAGACGGCTACAGCGCATTGGCGTAGCCGGCAATGGCTTCGCCGGCGCGCCGCGGGTCGCCGCCGGTTTGTTTTAAGATTTCGGCAAGGCGCTTCTGGAGGCTGGCAACGTTGGCTTTGAGCTTGGGGTCGGCGATTTGTTCGATCATGCGGCCGCGTTTGTATCCGATCTTTGCGTTACTTAGCAAGTTAGTCAGTTGGTCCGGGTCCTTGACGATGTCGTATAACTCGTCCAGATCCCACAAACCTTCCGATAGCATGAAGCTGTATTGCTCGGTTCTTAGTCCTGTTATTGTCGGCGTGTACGGATAGTCGCGCTCCCATTCGTATTCGTATACGAAATCTTTGCGCCAGTTGGCGGCTTTCCCCTGGACGACGGGCAGCCAGGATTGGCCATGCATTTGGGAACCGCTGGCGGCTCCGGCGGCTTCCAGGAAGGTTGGCGCGAGATCCAGATTTAACACCATTTCCTTAGGTTTTTGTCCCTTTTTGAAGAGGCTGGGGCAGTGGGCGATTAGAGGCACCCGAATTGACGGCTCGTACATGGCGCGCTTGTCGACCAAGCCGTGCTCGCCCCACATGTACCCGTTGTCGCCCATGTACACGACCAGGGTGTCGTTGAGGAGATCCTTGGCTTCGAGCTTCTTGGTTACTTCGCCGACGCTGTCATCAATGGCCAGCAGGCAGCGCATATAGTCTCGATAGGCATCCTCGAAACTGATGACTTGGCCGAAGAGGCCTTCAACGCCGTGGCGGGTGTAGCGGCGGCGTTTGACCCACTCCGGCTTCTGTGCGTAACGCTCCTCGCTGTGCCAGATAGTGGCCGGACGCGGGATCGCCTTATCCGCGTAGAGTTTCTTGTGGCGCGCCGACGGCTGGAAGGGGAAATGAACGCCTTTGTGGCTTAGGTAAAGACAGAAAGGCCGGTTAGCGTTGCGGTCTATGAACTGGCAGGCGCGTTCGGTCAGAATGTCGGTAATGTTGCCGGTTTCGGTCTTCTTTGTGCCGTTGTCGTTGACGGGCGGATTTTCGTATTGGCCCTGGCCGAAGAAGCTGTACCAGTCGTCGAATCCGGGGCGGCGTTCGTCGCTGTCGCCGCCCATGTGCCACTTGCCGAAGAAGCCGGTGCGGTAGCCTTCCTTTTGGAGGATGGATGGGAATGTGGGGAGGGCTGCGTTTAGGGGGCTGAAGTTGTCCTGCACTTTGTGGGCGTGCATGTAGAGGCCGGTCAAAATCGACGCACGGCTGGGGGAGCAGAGGGAGCTGGTTACGAACGCATTTTGGAAATGTGCGCCGCCGGCGGCAAGCCGGTCCAGGTTTGGCGTTTGCAGCCACGGGTGGCCGGCGCAGCTCATAGCGTCGTAGCGGTGGTCGTCGCTCAGGATAAACACGATGTTGCGTTTCTTGGGTGTTTGGGCGGCGGCGGTTGCGCCGGCGGCGGCTAGAAATTGGCGGCGGTTCATTTGTTCCTCAAAAGAATTTTCAGGGTGCCTTTGGTGGCGGCATGGCGGAAGGCTTCTTTGGCGTCCTTTAATTCGTAGTCGCCTTGAATCATCGAATGGACGTCGATTTTTCGGTCTTTCAAGAGCTTCAAAGCCGGGGCGAAACGACCGCATCTTGAGCCTATCAGAGTGATTTCAGGTACGATAACCGCCGCCATGTCGATCGCCACTTTGTCGTGGACAGTGGATTTCATCACCACAGTCCCTCGGGGACGGCACATGCCGATCGCGACACCCAGACCTTCGGCGCTGCCAGTGGCGTCAATGACGAATTCAAACTTTGCCTTCGGCGGTTGCTTGCCGATAATCGCGCCGCGGTTCTTGACGATTTTTAGCTTTTCGGGATGACGGCCGAATTGGTGGACGTTGATGCCGTTGGCGAGAAGGACTTGGCCGATGAGCAGCCCGAGCTTGCCGTCCCCGAGAACGGCGACGTCGCCGCCCTTGGGGATTTTCACCTGCTCCAAGATTTCGCAAGCGGCGGCGACGGGTTCGGTGAAGACGGCTTCTTCATCCGTTAACGATTTTGAAACTTCGTGGAGGTTTTCGGCGGGGAGGGTGAGGTACTCGGCAAAGGCTCCGGGATGCTTGACAATGCCGAGAACCGTTCGCTTAGGGCAGTGGCGCCCGAGGCCGCGTTGACACCAATCGCACTTCCGGCAGGCGAGGTTGATCTCGCCGGCGACTCGCTTGCCGAGCCACTCCGCAGGACCCTTTTCGACCACGCCGACAAACTCGTGGCCGGGGATTCCTTGAAAACCGTAGTATCCGGCCTTCAACTCAAGGTCTGTATTGCAGATGCCGGCGGTGGTCATTCTGATGAGGGCGTTCCCTTTGGGCTTGGGGAATTCGCGGACGGACACTTCGCCGTTTTCGATGTAGGCGGCGATCATACTTTCCCGGCTTTTCGGAGGCGGCTCCAGTACCACCAATTGCATTGGTCCTTGGGAAGGCGCTGGTCACGGGCCTGGGCCACCGCGCAGCGGAAGGTGTCGAGAACGCACGGGTCCTGCCGCCACTGGGTTCGTTTGCAGAGTTCTTCGAAGAGTTCGTCCGGATTCGCTTGGGCGAGTTGTTCAACGGATCGGATCTTCAGAAGGGCAAAGTCTACGAGCATGGCTTTGCCGATGCCTCCCGGGTCACCCAATTTCCTTTCGTCCCGCATAGGGCGAGTATAATCGAGGATTCATGCCTGCCGCGCTCGTCTGCTTTGAGCCCACCTGTCGTACCCGATATTCGACTTCGGAAGTTTTGTATAACTGCCCCAAGTGCGGAGGGTTGCTCGAAGCGGTCATCGATTACGACAAAGAAGACGCCAAGTTGTGGAAAGACCGGTGGCGGAAGCGCCGGTTGAGCAATGAACCGCTGGATACGAGCGGGGTTTGGCGGTACCGGGAAATGCTGGATTTGTTTGGCGGCGGTTTTGAAAACGTCGTCACGCTGCGGGAGGGATGTACGCCGCTGCTTGCGGGACCGCGAGCGGCATCGTATGCCGGATTGGATGCGCTGGTTTTTAAGCATCAGGGGTTTAACCCAACGGGGTCCTTCAAGGATAACGGGATGACTTGCGGGGTGGCGCAGGCGGTAAAGTTGGGGATGAAACGGGTGGCTTGCGTTTCGACGGGGAACACTTCCGCATCAATGGCGGCTTATTCGTCGGCGGCGGGACTGGATCCGATTATCTTCATTCCGAACGGGAACATCAGCTTCGGAAAGCTGTCGCAGGCGCTGGATTACGGCGCGAAGACTTTACAAGTGGACGCGAATTTCGACGAGATCCTGGCATTGGTTCGGGTGCTGGCGGAGCGGATGGGGATCTATTTGCTCAACTCGATCAATCCATTTCGGATTGAGGGACAGAAATCGATTGTGATTGAGATGTTGGACCAGCGAGACTGGAAGGTTCCAGACTGGATCGTTTTGCCTGGGGGAAATCTGGGGAATACGAGTGCGTTTGGTAAGGCGTTACGGGAACTTTTGGCGTTGGGGCTAATCGACAAGCTGCCGAAGCTGGCGGTGATTCAGGCAGAGGGGTCGGCGCCGTTTTATGACTATTTGCGGCAGGCGGACCGGTCGAGTTTCCCGGCGGTGAAGAAGCCGGAGACGTTGGCCACGGCGATTAAGATTGGCGATCCGGTGTCGTATCCGAAGGCGTTGTTTGAAGTTTTGACGACGGGCGGTGTGGTGGAGCGAGCGACGGAGCAAGAGATTGCGGATGCGAAGGCCGTAATTGGGGCTTGCGGGATTGGGAGTGAGCCGGCCTCGGCGGCGACTTTGGCCGGATTGAAAAAGCTCGTTGTGGCGGGGACGGTTCGGGCGGATGCGGACGTGGTGGCGGTGTTGACGGGGAATGTTTTGAAGGACCCAGATTACATTTACAAGTACCACATGGGGGAGTTGGACGATCCGAAGGGTCTAAGGCTTACTTCGCGGTTTGCAAACCGGCCAGTAGTGGTTCCGAACGATCCGAAGCGGATTGCGGAGATGTTGGCATAACTTGATTGAGAGCGTGATAAACTGTAGTTAAGGCTTGGCCGAAACTGTGATTCACGCTGAACCACGCTCCTTAGCAGAACTAAATTCGAGCGTATCGACCTCCGTTCCCGGAGCGTGGAAACGCCTAGCGGCGTTTGCCGGTCCGGCGTATTTGGTGTCCATCGGATATATGGATCCGGGCAATTGGGCGACGGATCTGGAGGGCGGTTCGCGGTTTGGGTATAAGTTGCTGTGGGTGCTGGTGGCGTCGAACGCGATGGCGATCCTGCTGCAGACGTTGAGCGCGCGATTGGGAATCGTGACGCGCCGGGATTTGGCGCAGGCTTGTCGGGAGACGTATCCACGGCCGGTTAGCTTTGTCCTGTGGATATTGTGCGAAATCGCCATTGCGGCGACGGATCTGGCGGAGGTGCTAGGGGCGGCAATTGCGTTGAATTTGCTGTTCGGAATGCCATTGATGTGGGCGGTGATGCTGACAGCGATAGATTCTTTTTTCATTCTTTATCTTCTTAAGCTTGGCGTACAGAAGTTCGAGTGGATAGTGAGAGCAATGGTGGCCATCATTGGCGTCTGTTTTGCAGTACAGTTGTACTTGGCGAAACCAGTTTGGGGAGCGGTGGCTGGCGGGCTGATTCCTTCGATCTCGAACGAGAGCCTCTATGTGGCGATTGGCATCCTGGGAGCGACAGTGATGCCCCACAACTTGTATCTGCACTCTTCCCTGGTGCAGACCCGGCAGTTTGGCGCCAGCGATGTTGAGAAGAAGAAAGCCTGCCATTTCAACCTGATAGACTCGACAATTGCATTAAACGCCGCATTATTTGTGAACGCGGCGATTCTGATACTGGCGGCCGCAGTTTTCTATCAGCGCGGCGTGGCGGTGACGGAAATTCAACAGGCTCATCAGATGCTAAGTCCGTTGCTGGGAACGGCATTGGCGAGCTCGCTTTTTGCAGTCGCCTTGCTGTTGTCGGGACAGGCTTCTACGTTAACAGGAACCCTTTCAGGCCAGATAGTTATGGAAGGTTTTCTAAACCTTCGCTTGAATCCGTGGTTGAGGCGTCTGGTGACACGCGGCTTGGCGCTGATTCCGGCAGTCGCGGTGATCTACACGTCCGGCGACAAAGAAGTTTATCAACTGTTGATTCTCAGTCAGGTGGTTCTGAGTTTGCAGTTGCCGTTTGCGATTATTCCTTTGATCCGGCTCACAAGCGACCGCAAAAGAATGGGCGCGTTTGCCAACCGGCCGTGGGTGATTGGCTTAGCGGGGCTGGTGGCGGCTGTTATCTTATTGTTGAATGGTTGGCTTGTAAAAAACACATTCGAAAATATGTTATCGAACGGAATTAGCATTCTCTGGATGATCGTTCCGGGGATTGGGCTAACCGGATTTCTGGCTTATTTACTGATTGAGCCATTCCTTGGACGGCAAGTGACAGTGGTGCCGGTAATGCCTGAACTTGCGGTGCCGGAACTGGCGGGATCGGATGCGGACCTGCCGGTTTACCGGAAAATTCTGGTGTCCCTGGATCATTCCCGCTCCGATAGAATGGCGCTCCAACATGCGGTAGCGCTGGCCCGTCAGTCCGGGGCGCGACTGATTCTGCTACATGTGGAAGAGGGCGCGACCAGCCAGGTATACGGGCCGGAGAGTTCAACGGCCGAAGTTACGGGTGGCACCGAATACCTCAGGGGAATCGCCGAACGTATTTCGAAACAGAGTGTTGCCTGTGAATTCTTAATCCGGCACGCGACATCGCCGGCGGGCGAAATCATAAGGGTTGCACGAACTGAGGGACCGGATCTGATCGTAATGGCTGCGCACGGTCACGGCCGGATTGGCGATTTCGTCTATGGGGAAACGATTGAGCACGTTCGCCATGGGGTGAAAATCCCGCTTTTCGTCGTACAATAATTGAAAACAACTGCGGCCGGAATTGTTGGGATCCAGCGTGTCCCATACTCTGTGTCAGAGCAACACGCCTCCCACCGGTTAATCCCCGGTAACAGTAACAAAACAATAGGCCAACGACTGGCAGTTCGATTGCATTCTTCTCAATTGCAAAATGAAGTTCCCGCTGACAATTTTGGTGGCTTTGGCGACGACCCTGACGGGAACGACGCTGGAGAAACTCAGCTTCGATGAAATGGTGGGCAAATCCACGCAAATCGTTCGCGGGCGGATTTCGCTGTCGAATGTGCGGCAGCATGGGGCGATCTACTACTCTCATTACACGGTGCAAGTCTCGGAACAGTACAAAGGGCCGTCGGTGAAGATGATCGATGTGGTGCTGCCCGGCGGAACGATTGGCCGGAGCCAGCAGACCTTTTCCGGCGTACCGGTGTTTCCCGCAAGTACGGACTTGGTGTTGTTCCTGTGGACTTCGAAGGCGGGGTTGACACACATTATCGGCCTGACGCAGGGTGTTTTCAAGGTGTCGAAAGACGCTGCGGGGCAGACGATTTTTAGCCGGGAGTCGATTCGGGAAGGGTTGATCGACGGTCGGACGGGACGGCCTGCGGCGGATGACGGGATGCGGTTCACGGCGACGGAATTCACGGCGCGGGTGGGCCGGGGAGCGGCGAAGTGACCCGGCGGTTGACACTAATGGCGTTAACAGCCGCGATGCTGAGTTCGGGCGCGTTTGGCTATTACCATTTCGTTCACTACAATTTTGGGGCATCGCCGTTCAGCGCGATACCGGAGAAGTTTGACCTGTCGGCGCTGCCGGGAAATGCGGTTACGTATCACATTTCCGAGGGTGGTCCGGCGAACTATGCGGCCACGGACGGGTTCGCGGGGGTGGTCAGCCAGATCCGGGGAGCGGCGAAAGTTTGGAACGATATCGAGACTTCCGAATTGCGGCTGCGGTTTGGCGGCGTGACGCCGCAAGGGGCGAATCAGAACGCGCAGACGCCTTCAATCGATGTGGTTTTTGAAGACCTGCCGCCGGGCGTGAACGGGTATGGCGGGCCGACGGTGCGGAACGGTGTTATCACGAATTCGTCGGGCGCGCTGATTGCCATTCAGCGATCGGTGGTGGTGCTCGCGAAGGACATTGCGAACCGGCCGTCATGGAGTGAGCAGTATTTCCTGACGGCGGTGCATGAGTTCGGTCATGCGTTGGGGTTGCAACACTCGTTTGTTTCGGGCGCCATGGCGACTGAGCTTACGCGAGCGACGACAAAGATCAGGCCGATTTTTCCGGACGATGTGGTGGGATTGTCATTGCTCTACCCGGCGCGGGCGTTCCGCGAAGGACTAGGATCGGTGGCGGGCCGCGTGGCGGTAGGTGGAAACGAAGGGATGGGACTAGCGAGCGTGGTGGCGGTGGCGCCGGGCGGAGCGGCAATCGGGACGCTGACGCATCCGGACGGCACCTATCGAATTGAAGGACTGCTTCCGGGACAGTATTTTTTGTATGCCCATCCGCTACCGCCATCGCAGCAGGGCGAGCCGACACCGGGCAACGTGGTGTTGCCGGTGGACGGCGCTGGCCGGCCGATGGCGGGCGGGCAACAGTTCGACACGGTATTCTACCCCGCAAGCCGGGCGCCCTTCGCGACGATCGTGGTGGCGGCGAACGGAACCGTTGAAGGGACGAATTTCACGGTTACGCGGCGGAATGCGCCGACCGCGATCCATTCGGTCCAAACGTACAGCTTCCCGGGCCAGCGGGCGGTGAAACCGGCCCATCTTTACACTTCGGGAGCGCGGAATCTGGTGGTGATGACTGGCAATGGATTAATCCAGAGCGGCTTGCAGATCCGGTCGATCACCGGCGCGGTTTCGTTGGTTCCGAATGGGATTCGGCCGTATGCCCCGGCGCCGGACTCTTATATTCAAACTGAGTTTCAGTTTGGGCAGTTTGCGGGAGAGAGCCCGGTCCATTTGATCTTTTCACGGAACAACGACGTCTATGTTCTGCCGTACGGGTTGCGAGTGGTGGAGAAAGCGCCGCCGCAAATTGACAGCGTGCTACGCGTGGATGCGACAGATTTGGCGGTGTCGGGCAGCGGCTTCGATCCGTCGACAAGTGTGGCTTTCGATGGCGTGATGGGTACTGTCCGGTCCTTCAATAGAGATTCCGGGCGATTAACGGTGACGCCCCCGCTAGCGGCCACGGGCGCTACATTGCATGTGGTGGCGTTTGGATCCGACGGGCAAAGCAGCCTGTTCATGCAACCGGCGGTGAACTTCACGAATTCCGGAGCGGACTTGGCCGCGGCGGTGGGTTTGTCGACATCGACATTACCGGCGGGGACCGAATCCATGATCGAAATTACGGGCGCGAACTTTGCCGAGGGAACGACGTCAATAGGATTTGGCACGCCGGACATTGATGTGCGCCGGGTGTGGTTCCCTACCCCGAACCGTGCTCTGGCCAACATCTGGGTGGCCCCTGGCGCGGCCGGGAATACTTACTCTTTCACGATTCTGAACGGGCTGCGGCTGACAACGCAGACCGGGGCTTTGCAGGTGACTTCGGGTAGGCCGGTGTGGCTTAGCGCACCGGCGGCAGCTTTGGTTTCTGGAACGACGGCGACGATACAGGTAAACGGGTTGGCGATATCGGCGGCGACGGCGTTGCAGTTGTCGGTAAATGACCGGCCCGCGCAAGTGTTGGGGGTCGATGGTTCGACGGTCATCTTTACGGTTCCCAGCGGGTTGACGCCGGGGGTAGCCGTGATACGGTTTCAATCGGGTGGAGATACGGCTTTGCCGCTGGCGGTAACGGTGGCGCAGCCGCAGGCGTCGATTGTGTCGATTACGGTGGGTTTCGGGACGCCGATCACGGCGGAGCGGCCGGCGCGATACGGCGAGAGGATCAGTCTATTCGCGGCGGGATTTCCAGAGAACCTTGGGGCGGCGGGATCGCAGCCGAAGGTGACGCTGACAATTGGCGGGATCGAGCAGGTTTTGACTGCGGTCAATCCGACCGGCGGAGGATTTCTGCAGTTACAGTTTACGATTCAGACGGCTGTGCCGCAGGGAACGCATCCACTCGTGGTGACGGTGGACGGTGTGGCGATGGCGCCCTTTTCATTGCCGGTGCGGGCGTTCTAATATCGCGTCATCAGGCTTCGTGAGCTTCAAGGGCGAAAATAGCGCTGGCGGCGTGGCGGCCCCAATGCGTGCGGAAAGAGAAGAGCCAATACCATGCCGCGGCTTCGACTTCGCCGCGCTCGTAGAACGTCAGCCCCGTTCTTAGATCGCGGCAAATATCCTGGAAGTCGTCGAAGAGGAGGCCCATGGACGGGGACTCGTCGAGACTGCTGGGATTGTCGAAGGCGTTGTAGAGTTGGAACGGCAACGAGGCGAGTTGGGGTAGGGGTTTCGGAGGCCATGGGGGATCCTCGGGCTCGACGATCGCGAAATCACCGTATACAAATCGGGAAGTGCAAGCGCGGCGTGGTAGATGCCGGCCAGTGCGCTGCGGGCTGAGACTGAAACCATTTCGGCGGACTCCCCGGCCGGTAGGGCCGCGCACCACTGGCAAAATCGATTCGCTACGGCAGCGAAGTGGGAGACGGATTCGAGCGGCGTCATCATCGAGCGGCGGGGGCAGACCCTACTTTGGCGTGAATACGCGCGACATCGCCCATGTAGTCCTGCGGGGCGAGTTCGGCGGCGCGGCGGGCGTAGGTTTTGGCGGCGTCGCGCTTGCCTCTTGTCTCCTCAAATAGAGCTAGATAGAGATTGGCGTAGAAGTTGCCGCCGCGGCTATTACCGGCCGCGCTTAAGACACGCTCCACCGAACCCTCTCCCTTCCACAACGCGTGCAGTTCACGCATGGGAACGCGCGTGTCTTCGCGGATGGGGATCAGCTTCTTCCGGGCCTCCTTGAACCCGTCGATTCGGGCCGCGCAGAGCATGTGCCAAGCGGCGTTTTCGAAGTCCTCGGGGTTCACGGTGCGGTGCAGTTCGAACTGGGCTTTGCAGTCGGCGAAGCGGCCGGCGTAATAAAGCGATATGCCGCGCTGCCAGTGCTGGGGAGCTTGACCGGGGATTGCCGCGATGACTTTATCGAATGCCGCCACGGATTCGGCGAACTTGCCCTGGCGGAAGGCTTCTTCGCCCTGGCGCTGGTAGTCGGCCGGCGCCTGCGCGAATAAGAATATCACTAACATGGTTTGTATCATCGTAGCTCCAGGTTACTCATTAGACGGTGTAAGTAGTTGGGGTGCAGATCCAGCTTTTCAGCGGCGGCGGTGACATTGCCGCCGGCCAGGGCCAAGGCTTCCCGGATCAACTGTTTCTTCTTCTCAATCAGGGCGCTGTGATAACCCGTTGCGGATTCGGCGGCAGGCCCGGCACGCTCCAGGAGCGCTTCGGGGAGATCTTCGGGAAGCACTTGTTCCGAAACGCCCATCGCGACCGCGCGCTCCATTGCATTTTGCAGTTCACGGACATTGCCGGGCCAGTCATAGCGCAGCAGGCAAGCCTTGGCTTCCGGGGAGACGCCGACGATGCGGCGGCCCATTTGCTGCGCGAAACGGGCGACGAAATAGGATGCCAGGAGAGGCACATCATGCAATCGCCGGCGGAGCGGGGGCATTTCAACGCTGACGACGTTCAGACGATAGTAGAGATCTTCGCGGAAGCGGCGGTCTTTGACGGCGGCGGTCAGATCGACGTTGGTGGCGGCGATGACGCGGATGTCGAGGGGGATAACGCGAGTGCCGCCGAGGCGCTCCATTTCGCGCTGTTGCAGAACGCGCAGGAGTTTGGCCTGCGTGGCGATAGGCATCTCGCCCAGCTCGTCGAGGAATACGGTTCCGCCATTGGCAACCTCCAACTTTCCGCGTTTCTGGGCGACCGCCCCGGTGAATGCGCCTTTTTCGTGACCGAATAGCTCGCTTTCGAGTAAGTTATCCGAGAGTGAGGCGCAGTTAATAGCGACGAAGGGCTTATTGGCGCGAGGGCTATTACGGTGAATGGCTTGGGCGACCAACTCCTTGCCGGTACCGCTTTCGCCGAGGATGAGGACGGTGGTGGGCAGGGGGGAAACACGGGCGACGAAGCGATAGACGGCCTGCATGGGCTCACTGGCGCCCACCATGTCGTGGCGGGCTTCGAGTTGGCTGCGGAGGCGGCGGTTTTCGGCTTCGGCGTCCTCGTAGGCCCGGGCGGCTTGCAGGGCTAAACCGGCCATGGCGCCCGCGGCGCAGGCCAAGCGGAGATGGGCATCGTCGAAAGCCGGGCCTTCCGCCCAAATGAAACCGAAGGGCTTCCCTGCCCCTGCGACCGGAACGGCCAGGACACCATCCCAGACGGCGGCTCTTTCGCCGCCGATCACTTCCGTTAGGAGCGCGGAATCGAAGAGTGGCGGGTCGCCTTCGAGGACGAGTGTCCAGGGCGGGGCGTCGAGGCCGTCAAAGAACAAGACAATGGCGCAGGCCTTGGCTTGCAGGGCGGATTGGAGACCGAGTAGGAGGCGGCGGGCGGCCGGCTCGACCGCGCGTTCGGCCTGGAGGGCGGCGCCGATGGCGAGGAGGGCTTCGAGTTCCCGGGCAGTGCGGCCGGCGGCGGCATCCTGCTCGCGCTGGGCGCGGCTGAGCCAGCGGGCGGAGGGGTTGTGGACGATGGTGCGCTCGGATATAGGCGCTGCGGGAGGACTGGCGTTGGCAAGTTCAAAAAGGAATACGGAGCCGCCGAGGCGGATCTCGTCGCCGGGCGTTAGGGCGGCCTCGCGGACAGGAACACCGTTGAGGAAGGAGCCGTTCCGGCTATCGAGATCTTCGAGGGTGACGCGGCCATCGGCGAGACGCGTCACCGCGCTATGACGGCGGGAGACGGCGGTGTCGAGGAGACTGACATCGCAGGAGGCGTCGCGGCCAAGAACGAGTTTTCCCTCGTTCACCGGGATGGTTTGTCCCAGGCGCGGGCCGGCGATACAGATCAGATTGGGGGGATTTTCCGGCACGCGAAGCCGAGGATAGCACACCTATCCAAAGGGATGGACGGGGTGGCGGAGAAGCTATCCGATTGGTGAGGATTGGTTGGTTTGTTTGGGGATGAATCGCTATGTTTGCAACGCGTTACGCGATTGGCGAAGCGCTTGCGACTAGAAAGGGCAAGGAGCCAAACCATGAATCTCACCTTCTTTATCCTCGCCGCCGCCGTCACCTCACTGGGATTGGCCGCGGAGACGGCGTTCCCGCGGATGACGGTCAATGTGCCATTCGCCTTCGAGATGAACGGGAAGCAAATGCCGGCCGGGGATTATGAACTGCAGTATGCGGCTGAACGACCATACGCTACCGTTCGCCACGCCGCCACCGGACGCGCGTTTCTTTTCGAAGTGATTAAGACAAGCGGCGTGCGGTTGAACCAAAGCGTTTTGACGTTTACGCGTACTATTTCGGACCGGCATATACTAACCGCCGTTTCCGATAAAGTCACCGGCAACGCAATCGTGCTGCCGCGGGACCGGGCCGCCAGGGAAATGGCCACCAGCCAAGTCGCCAGCGTTGCCGTAACCGTCGCTGAGTAAGCGAAAACTGAAAACTAGACCGTTTAGACAAAAGGAGAAATGTCATGAATATCCAATTGATCGTACTCACCGCCGCCACTATATGCGGATTGGCCGCGCAAGACTCGTCCCGCCGGCTGAAGGTCAGCGTGCCGTTCGGCTTTGAGGCGAACGGAGTGAAGATGGAGGCGGGAACTTACTTCGTAACCGCGGCGGAAGGACAGCCAATGGTCACGGTTTTCAACAAAGCTACCGGAAGGAGCATTATGTTGATGTCCGGGTCGGCGAGCGACAACCGGGAGCGTTCCAATTCCCTGGAATTCAAACGCTACAACGGTGTTTACTTCCTGTCGGCGATGCAGATCGCGTCCACTGGACAGAAACTCGCGCTGCCGTATTCGCGGCGGGAGAAGGAAATGGCGATTGCGATTCAACCGGAAGTCATCATCGCGCGGGCCGAGTAAAATTGAATCTTGGCCCTGGCAAAAACGAACGCGATGCGAATCCTGGAGGGGATGCAAATCCCCTTTCAGGTGCGTGAATACGAGGTGGATGAGGACCATTTGGACGCGGTGACGGTGGCGGCGAAGGTGGGACTGCCGGCGGAGCAGGTTCTTAAGACGCTGCTGGTGAGGGGAGACCGGAGTGGGTGCGCGTTCGTGGTGATCCCGGGGAATATGGAGCTGGATTTCAAGGCGCTGGCGAAATTGACCGGGGACCGTAAAGCGGAAATGGTTCCGCTGAAGGAAGTGACGCCGCTGACGGGATATATCCGGGGCGGCGTGACTGTTTTGGGCGGGAAGAAGGAGTTTCCGGTGTTTGTCGATTTTACGATTGAGCTATGGGACTTAATTTCTGTCTCGGCGGGGCAGCGCGGGGTGCAATTGCTGTTAGCGCCGGCGGACTATTTGCGCGCGGTGCGCGGAACGGTGGGGGAAATCGCGCGTTTTTGAGACGTCTTAACGAATACCCATGGTGACGGAAACGCTGGATTGACCGGCAACGATGAGGGCGACGGGGGCGGCGCCGCTTGGAGGAATGCCGGCCGGGACGATCGCATTGATCTGATCAAGCCCGGTGAAGCCGGGGGCGAGTGCAGCGAAAGCGACAGCGGCGAGCTGGCCGCCGATAGTAACGGCGACCGGATTGGCGGTGACGGCGAGCGGTGAGAAAGGGGCGGCGCCGCCGGCAGTCACGGCGGGATTGGTCAGGCCGAGCCCATTGCAATAAATGACCAGAACTTCTCCGGCGCCAGCGGCGTTAGCGGCATCGGCCAAACGCTGGTTACCGTCGGCCAGGGCGCGGAGGACGCCGTTCCCGGCGAAGCGGCGCAGGACTCCTTTGGCGTCAATGGAGAAGACGAGGCGGGAGGCAGCGTCGGAAACGTAATACGTATCACGGCCGCGAGCGAGAGCGTGAGGAACGTGGATGACGCTGGCGGTGGCGGGTCCGGCTTCGCCGGAGTAGTTCAAGTCCGAGCCGGCGAGAGAGTCGACGACACTGGAGACGCGACGGAGGCGGGCGTTGTGACGGTCACCTACGATGAGGTTGCCCGGCGGGTCGATGGCGATACGGAGTTCGTCGCCGAAAAGGGCGCGGCTACGGGTGTGCCGGAGGGAGTGTAGCCATCCTTGAGGCTGGCTTGCGCCGCGGGGCCGCCGTCACCGCTGAATTTGGCGAAACTGTTGCCGGCGAAAAGTTCCAGGCTCCCGGCGGGAGTGAGGCGGAAAACGGTGTGCTGGGAGGTGAGGAAGAAGTAAATGTTGCCGGCCGAATCGGCGGCGGATTTGCCCCAGGGGCTGGGCGGTAGCGGAGTGGCGAGAGCGTCGATGCCGGCGCCAAATGATGGATCGGTCCCCGCCAATGTGGTAATAAGATTCGTGTTCGAAGACTGGGCAATAAGTGCGGTGATCGATAACAGGATCAGGCATAGACGAACTAAATTCATTCTGCCGTCGTATGACACGCCATTATTCGCGTAACCGGCGGTCTAAGTCCGTCATTACGCGATCCAGTTGATCCGGGTTACGGAGCAAGTTGCGAATGCCGAAAGCGGCGTGGTGCTGGTAAAAGAGTTCGACAGCGAAAAGCGATGTGGCATAGGCCATGGCGGCATGGCCGGAACTCATGCGGGACCAACTTTGGGATAAATTCGCCAGACGGGGAAGGCCATTCTCCTTGGCGACAGCGCGGATGGCGGCGCGGCGCGGTTCGCTGAGCGATTCTCCGCTCAGTTTTTGGGCTAACCCTTCGTGCAGCCAGGCGGGCCAGTTGCCGGCGGCGGCGAGACAGGCGTGGACGACTTCATGGGCAAGGGCGCGGCGGGTGACGGCGCCGCCGGGGTCGCCTTCAAGGACCGCGACGCGAATTCGCCCGTCAAACTGGCCGCCGCTCCATTCGGCGGCTCCGGTGGCGCGCATGTAATCTTCGCGAGTCTGCGCGATGACGGCGATGCGTTCGGGGGTGGCGCAACCAAGTTCGAACGAGATGCGGGAGAACTCCTGCTCCAGGACGCCCAAGACGGCGCGAGCGGTTTCGCGGGTCATCACGGCAGGGTCAAACCGAAAGAGAAAGCGGGGGCTATGGAGGGGCTCGCCGGTGTGATCGGCGCTTTGCTCGCGAACGGCTTTATCGAGCAGGCCCTGAATAACTTCGTTGGGACGGACGGCGAGGGCATCCTTCAAATAGCCGATTGCGCGGGCGCCCATATCGTTTTTGTATGCGGCGATTCCAGCAATTTCGAGAATATTCGGATCGCGGGGCGCGGTGACGAGGATCCGTTCGGCGGCGGCCAGTGCCTCAGCCGGGCGGTTCAGGCGAATGAGATCCCACGGCGATGTCTCTACGGACTTTTGCTGGGCGGCCGAAGGCCGGGAATTTGCCGGGGTGTCGATAGACGGGGCGGCACGGCGCGACTGTTCCCAGGCTTCAGTGCCCATTAATGCATCGGCGGGCAGGAACCCGGTTATCGTTTGGCCGGCCTGTGAAACTTCCACGGCGTAGCAGCCGTTCATTCCGAAACGCACGGTGGCCGCCGTACCCGCCGCTAATTTAGCGACGACGGGCTCGCCCGGCTCACAGGCCTCGCGCAGTTCCGCGCCGTCCTGCTTCACCGTTAGCGCGGCAACCGCAAACAAAAGCGCAAATCCGGGCACACTGGAAGAGTAAGTGCAACGCGCCGGAAAGTCAGTCCGGTATATACCTTAGAATCAGAAGCGTTAAATCATCCCGCTGGGCCGTGTCCCCGGTAAAGTCCGCGATATCGGCCCGGACGGCATCAATGAGTTCCGCTACCGGCATGGCCGGAAAGCGTTGCAACACCGCCACCAGACGCCCCACGCCGTAGTGTTGGCGTTGGGCATTCATCGCTTCGGAAACGCCGTCGGTGTAAAGCGCCAGAAGATCGCCGGGCTCCAGTCGCAGCGCCGCGTCCTGCCACTTGGCGACCTCCAGCAGTCCCACCGGCATCCCCGTCGGCGCCAGTTCGAAGACCTGACCGTTGGCGCGGACAAGCAGCGGCGAACAATGACCGGCGTTGGCCCAGCGCATCGGCGCGTCGCGGTGGATGGAGGCCAGGAACATGGTCGCGTACTTCTCGCCGCTGGTACGGCCCAGCAGAAAGCGGTTCAACCGGTCCATGATTACGGCGGGCGGAGTCTGCTCCGCCGTGGACATGATAAAGGCGCCTTGCAACAGGCTGGCGAGGAGCGCGGAACTCACGCCTTTTCCGGAAACGTCGGCCATGACGATGTCATAGCGGTTCTCCCCGGCGGGTAGTATGTCGAAATAGTCGCCCCCAACCTGGCGGCTCGGAATAGAGAGGCCGGCGGCGCGGAGCCAACCGGACCGTGGGTATTGACCGGCGGCGGGGAGCAGATCCTGCTGAATGGTCTGCGCGATGCGCATCTCCTGGTCCATCTTCTGTTTCTTGCGTTCTTCATCAAGCAGGCGGGCGTTTTCCAGTACGAACGAGGCTTCAATGGCAAGAGACTGAACGAGTTCCCGGCTAGTGGAGGTAAGCTCCGCATGGGGGATGCGAGAGTCCATATAGAGCAGGCCGATGGAATCGGCGATGGTGCCGACGAGCGCGGTTTCCGAAAGGTCTCCGGCGCGGACCTTGATAAGCGGGACGCAGACCACGGTGCGCACCGCGAGATTGAGAATTGACGAGTCCAGGCCGTCAAGGCTGGAATCGAAACGCATGGTCAACAGGTCACTGCGGCTGCGGAGCGCCTGGTTCAAGACTTTGGCGGGAATACCGAGATCTTCCGATAAGGGCCGGCCGCCGGCTTCGCGGGCAATGCGCGTTTCCAGTCCGTCCTTCGAGGCGAGCAGCAGAAAGCCGCGGTCGCAATTAGCGATTTCAAGTGCCGAATCGACCACCGAAGTGAGCACTTGGTCAATCGAGAGAGCACCCTGCAAGGACCGCGCGACCTCCAACATGGACCGTAGCTTTCGCAGCCCGCCGTGGCTGTCCTTTGCGGGCAGCGCGGTGGCGGCTTCGTTGACGAAAGTCAGTTCGTAGGAATCATCGACGCCGAAGCGAATGACGTCGCCGTGGCGGAGCGCGCGGGACTGCTCCTTAACGCCATTGACGTCAATGCCATTGCGGGAACCGGCGTCTTCGACGATCAGATCCGCGCCGTCGCGGCGGATGAGGGCGTGGCTGCGGGAGGCGCGGTTGTCACGCAGAACGAGATGATTCTCCGGACTGCGGCCAATGCAAAACGGGAGAGGGTCCAAAACGACGCGGAAGACAGCCGCCCCCGGAGGCTTGACGTCCAATGCCGCCTGCATCATTCCCCGGCCGCTTCGCGAATCTCCTGCTCGCGCGCCATCTGGCAATTGGGGCAATAGCCGCCGATCTCGGTGCGGACCAGCAGGACTTCAAATCCGAACATTTCCTTGACCTGTTGCCGGATGAGGGCCAAGGGATCGCCGAAATACTCTTCCACTTTCCCGCAGCGCAGGCAGACTACATGCGCGTGCTCGCGTTTCATCCGCGTTTCGTAGTAGTGCTGATCGCCGCCCTGGTGAAGCAGGTCCAACTCATCCACCAAGCCTTCCATTTTCAACATTTTCAAAGTGCGATAGACGGTCACGCGGTTCAGCTTCGCGTCTTTTTCGCGGGCCAGATGATAAAGGCTTTCGGCGTCGAGATGTTGTCCCGACTTGTCTATCAGATCCAAGAGAATCTGGCGCTGCCGGGTTAGCCGGACGCCCCGCAGCTTCAATGATCCTGTTGTTGTCTGTGCGGGCATACTCCCATCAATGTAGCAAAATGCCGCCTGCTAGAATCGAAAAGCTGATGCTGGAAAAAATCCTGGTCGCCAATCGCGGCGAAATCGCCATTCGGGTGCTGCGCGCCGTTCGCGAGGCGGGGATGCGGGCGGTGGCGGTGTTTACGGAAATCGACCGGCGGTCGTTGCATCTGGCTCACGCCGATGAAGCGTATCCGGTCGATTCGTATCTCAATCCGGAGTCGATCCTTGCGGCCGCGCGGCGGGCCGGGGCCGGGGCGCTGCACCCCGGCTACGGTTTTCTGAGCGAAAATGCCGATTTTGCGGCGCTTTGCGCGGATTCCCGAGTGCTGTTTATTGGGCCAACGGCGGAGGCGATTCGCTCGCTGGGTTCGAAAACGGCGGCGCGCGAGGTGGCGATCGGAGCCGGGGCGCCGGTGGTTCCGGGGAGCGATGGGGCTGTCGGCGATATGGACGAAGCGCGGCGGGTGGCCAGCGCAATTGGCTATCCGGTGCTGATTAAGGCTGCGGCGGGCGGCGGCGGGAAGGGCATGCGGCTGGTGGAAGAAGAAAGCGAATTGGAGGCGGCGCTGCGCGACGCTTCGAGCGAGGCCGAACGCAGCTTCCGGTCGGGCGAGGTATATATCGAAAAGGCGCTGATTCATCCTCGGCACATTGAGATACAGATTTTCGGCGACAACCATGGCCATCTGATTCATTTAGGCGAGCGGGAATGTTCGATTCAGCGCCGCCACCAAAAGGTGATCGAAGAATGTCCGTCACCGTTGGTGGCTTTGCACCCGGAGATGCGCGAAGCAATGGGGGAAGCCGCGTTGCGTATCGCGCGAGCGGCGGGATACACGAACGCCGGGACGGCGGAGTTCCTGGTGGATGCCGATCTCAACTTCTACTTTCTGGAAATGAACACGCGGCTGCAGGTGGAGCATCCGGTGACCGAGTTAGTAACATCGACGGATCTGGTGCAGATGCAGTTCGAGGCGGCGTTTGGGGCGGAGTTACAACTAAGACAGTCCGATGTTAGCTGGCGCGGGGCGGCGATACAATGCCGGTTGTACGCCGAGGATCCGGCCAATGAGTTCTTCCCTTCCCCAGGGCGGATCGACCGGTTGCGGCTGCCTTCCGGCCCCGGCATTCGATTGGATTGCGGCGTGTATGAAGGCTGGACCGTGCCGATGGAATATGACCCGCTGCTGGCGAAACTTTGCGTGTGGGCGCAGGACCGGCCTCGCGCCATTGCGCGGATGGAGCGGGCGCTGCGGGAAACGGAGATTCTGGGAATCGCCAATAATGTCGCATTTTTCCGGCAACTGCTGGGGGACGCGCGGTTTCGATCCGGCGAATTGAATACTGGATTTCTGGATCAGTTTTTCTATCGGCCAGAGACGGAGTTGAGCGAGTCCGAACTCGACGCGGCGATGGCGGTTTTGGCTGCCGTTGAGCCGTTGGCGGAACCGGTGATGCCGGCCACCCGGTCCAAATGGAGCCGCCGGTGAAGCGGATCCTTGTTGGACCGGACAGCGAAAAAGAGGTGGAATTCGATCCGGCCGCGTTCCCGCTGATGCCGTTGGAACAGGGGACAACGTTGGTGCTGCGCGGCGTGCAAGTGCATCGGGTGACGTACGCCAACGGGCGCTTGCTGGTGAATGGGAAGGAGGTCCAGCTAAGCCTGGCCGACCCGCGGGACCGGCGTCGAAACAGCAACAATAACGCCGATTCCGGCCGCCGTGACATTAAAGCGGCGATGCCGGGAAAGGTAATCAAAGTACTGGTTGAACCGGGCCAACCGGTGCAACCGGCGCAGGGTCTGCTGATCCTGGAAGCGATGAAAATGCAGAATGAAGTTCGTTCGCCGGGAACGGGCCGCGTGGCCGCCGTTCGCGTCGCCGTCGGGGACACGGTTGCGTCCGGACAAGTGCTGGTTACACTGGAGTAGACACTATGCCCGATTCGGCTTGCGCGATTTGCCGCGGCAGCGGCTGGAAGGTGGAGGAGCGAAACGGTATCTCCGGCGCGGAGCGATGTGGCTGCACGTTCGGCGATATTCAGCGCCAAACGCTGCAATACTCCGGCCTTCCGGCGCTCTACCAGAATGCATCGCTCGACAATTTCGACGCGAAAGGCAATGCCGGGCTGCAATCGGTGATGCTGCTCGTACGGGGCTATGCGCGCGAATTTCCGAACGTGGAAAAGCCGGGATTGCTGCTGATCGGCGACCCGGGAACCGGCAAAACGCATCTGGCCGTCAGCGCCCTGCGCCTGCTGATCGCCCGGGGGTACGGCGGACTATTCTTCGACTACCAGAACTTACTGCAGAAGATACGGTCCAGTTACGACCCGGCCTCTGGCTCCGGCGATCGCGAGGCCTATGCCACCGCGCTGGACGCGGAAGTGTTGTTACTCGACGACCTGGGCGCCCACCGGATAACGGATTGGGTGGAAGATACGGTCACGAGCTTGATCACCCATCGCTGTAACAACAAGAAACCGATCATCGCGACGACCAATCTTCCCGACCAGGATATGCAGCCGACGGACCGCCGGGACCGCTCCGCCGGAGGGGCCGAATATAAACGGTCCCTGATCGATCAGATCGGCATGCGGGCGCGGTCCCGATTGTTTGAAATGTGCCGCGTGATCCGCATGCCGTCCCAGGTGGAAGACTACCGTTTGCGCAAGGCGCGCATCAGCTAATTACATGGCCATCGGCTCGTCCGCCGAACCGCCGTAAATCGACGGCACCTTGCCGCCCATCGGCCGCAAGTAAGCGGCCAACTGACCCCGGTGGTGAATGCAGTGAACATTGGCGAAATTGAGATACGCGGAGGCTGGCAACTGGAACATCCCGTAAAAGTCGACGATACCGGCCAACTGCTCGCCGGACATCGACGCCACTTTCTCGCGCGCGGCCGGCCGGACTTCGTTCCACCAGGCGACAATCGCGGCCGGAGTGGCCGGGGGCGCGCCACTCGGAAAGTCGCCAAAGGCGCCCGCGGCGATGGAGTCCAGGAACCAGATCTCGCTGGCGACGATGTGGTAGGCCAGTGCCAGGGCGGGCATCGATTTCGGGTCTGGCGCATATTCACCGGCGCC
>ENA-ORBV01002826-ORBV01002826.1-microbial-mat-metagenome-genome-assembly--contig:-NODE-2826-length-36044-cov-20.466428_pt1 | contig 36044 bp, 26 predicted proteins | sample MGYA00237777_ERZ505514 | MGnify/ENA primary metagenome ERZ505514 (study PRJEB26160, sample SAMN06269048) | microbial mat metagenome | isolation source: Oligotrophic lake microbial mat | place... | reverse complement strand
TTTTCAAGCAGAAGACGGCATACGAGATTCGCCTTAGTCTCGTGGGCTCGGAGATGTGTATAAGAGACAGGTGTCAGACTCGACGTTCTTCTTCGAGCCCGCGAGGAGTTCCTCGCGGCATCGTGCGGGGGGCGTGCGGGAGAGTTGCTCGATCGTCCAATCGAGTCCGAGGCGCTGATTCGCCCACGCAACAAGTTGCTGTGCCGCGCCCTGCGGGCTCTGACGCATCATCGCCATGGTCATCTCCATGGCGAAGTCAACGGGATATTCGATCTCGCGTTTGGCGTAGAGTTCGCGCGATTGCGTCAGGAAAAGCGTGACTACGTCTTCCCGGCCCGTCTGCTGGGCCTTGATGATTTGCTCGACGGAGATAGTGAAGCCGAACTTCCGGTCGCCCCACTTCGAGAGTTCCGCCGGCCCGTAGTCGCGTCCGACAAACTTCGCCAGGCCGTCGAGGTTCGCGGCGTCGATCCGGCGTTCGGCGGCCTCACCCAGTTCGTTCTCGACCTTGCGACGAACCGCCGAGCCGTTGGCACGCAGCTCCTTCGGGTCGAGTTCGACCCCGAAGTGACCCTTGGCCCACTGGGCCAGTCCCTCGGCATCGAAGTCCATCTCGAACTCGCTGTTCTCGGCGGGCATGTACTCGCCCATTGTGACGCCGATCTGCTGGCGCACTTCCTCCTTTGCGTCAGCGCGGATGCGCTTCTCCATGTCGATGAGGTCCATGCCCTTCAGCCGGTCTGGCTCGATGGGCACGTCGATCGTCTGGCGGGCGAACTCCGCCGCGCACTGGGCCGCATAGCCCTTGTCGAGGAAGTCGTCGCACGAGGTGCGGGTGGACTGCTCGATGTAGTCAAAGATCAGGCCCTTGACGTCGCGTCCCTCGAGCACCCGCTGGCGCAGGCCGTAGAAGGCGCGCCGCTGATGCTCCATGATCTCGTCGTACTCCAGCAGGTTCTTGCGGCCCTGGAAGTTCCACTCCTCGACCTTCCGCTGGGCCCGCTCGACGCTCTTGGAGAGCATGGGGTGCTCGATCGCATCGCCCTCGCGCATGCCGAGAGTGGCGAGGATCTTCATGGTGCGTTCGCCAGCGAAACGCTTCATCAGGTCGTCCCCGAGCGAGACGAAGAAGCGGGACGAGCCGTTGTCACCTTGCCGGCCGGAGCGGCCGCGGAGTTGGTTGTCGATGCGGCGGGATTCGTGCCGCTCCGTGCCGATGACGTGCAGGCCGCCCAGGTCCTCGATGTCGGCGAACCAGCCGATGCGATGCATGAGGCACCTCCCATGCCGGTCGAGTTCCTCCTTGAGGGACTTGGCGGACATCGAATCGATCTTCTTGGGGTTCACCCAGGTGTGGTGCATGGCCCAGTGGCGGAGGAGTTTGAGTTCCAGTTGGTCAAAGGGCATCTCCTCGGCCTCGCGCTTGGGGATCTCGAGTTCGCGCGGCGCGATCTTTCGGAAAACGTTGTCGCGGACCTGGTCGTCGGTTGCGTCGACCAGCAGTTCGCGCGAGCAGATGCCCCGGCGCAGCCAGTGGTCCAGCAGGAACTCGCGCGAGATCGCCCCGAGTTTGATATCCGTGCCGCGACCGGCCATGTTGGTGGCGATCATGACCGCGCCGAGTTGGCCGGCGTTCTCGATCATGTGCGACTCGCGCTCATGCTGCTTGGCGTTGAGAACCTCGTGCTTGATGGCGTGCTTGCTCGTGAGCATCTTGGAGAGCGTCTCGCTCTTCTCGACGCTGGTGGTGCCGACGAGCACAGGGCGGCCCGCATCGTGGAACTGCTTGATCTCATCAACGATGAAGTCCCATTTGTCCTTGGCGGTGAGGAACATCAGGTCGTCGTAGTCGCGCCGGACTACCGCGACGTTCGTCGGGATGGAGACCACGTCGAGGCGGTAGATGTCGTGGAACTCCTGGGCCTCGGTGTCCGCGGTGCCGGTCATTCCCGCCAGACGCTTGTACATCTTGAAGAAGTTCTGGATCGTGACGGTCGCGACCGTCTGTGTCTCCTGGCGAACGGGCACGCCCTCCTTCGCCTCGACCGCCTGGTGCAGGCCATCGGACCACTGGCGGCCGATCATCGGCCGACCCGTGTTCACATCGACGATGACGATGCTCGGCTCCATGCGCCCCGTGTCAGGATTCTGCGAGGGCATGACGATGTAGTCGCGGTCGAGCATGTACACAACGTGCGCGCGGACGGCCTGCTCCAGCAGGTGGGGCAGGTCCATGTTCTCGCCGACATAGAACGAGCCCACACCCGCGATGCGCTGCGCCTCGGCGATGCCATCGTGCGAGCAATGGGCCTGGCGGCGGTCGAGTTCGATCTCGTAGTACTGGGTGTGGCGGGCCCGCTCCTGCTCGAGAAGGGGCAACTCCGCCTTCGCGGCCCGCATCTGCTCCTGCATCTCGGGGACCTTGGACTTCTCCCGCGCGTTACGGATGTCGCCCTCAAGCCCTTTGATGGTCCGCAGGCAGTGCTGCACCTTGTCGTCGGCCTGCTGCCAGGGGCGCTGCTTCTCGACGAGGTGCAGCGCCAGGCGGTTGGCCAGGTCATAGCGGGGCGCGCCCTCGTGCGCGGGGCCGGAGATGATCAGCGGCGTGCGGGCCTCGTCGATGAGGATCGAGTCCACCTCGTCGACCACGGCGAAGTCGCGCTTTCGCTGGACCTGCATCTCCAGACGCGGCTTCATGTTGTCCCGCAGATAGTCAAAGCCGAACTCCGAAGTGGTGCCGTACACCACATCGCAGCGGTACATCTCCCGCTTGAGCGCCTCCGGCTGCATGTGCATCGGGTGGATGGCGCCGACTGTCAGGCCAAGGGCGTGGAAGTACGGGAAGGTCCAGTCGCGGTCGCGCTGCACGAGATAGTCGTTGACCGTCACGACGTGGACCTTCATGGACTCGAGCGCTGCGAGGTAGCACGCGAGCGGCGCGACGATGGTCTTGCCCTCGCCCGTCTTCATCTCGCTGATCTTGCCCGCCGAGAGGACCATGCCGCCGATGAGTTGGACATCAAAGGGGCGCGCGCGGAAGGGCGGCTTGCTCTTGGTGTAGAGGTCGCGAACCGCGTCGTAGAGCGCGGGCGGAACCTCAACCTGCAGCCAGGGCGCAACTGTCTCCGCGCAGCCCAGAAACTCGTCCTGCTCATCCGGGAGCACGTCGGCCTGCGGCACGCCGAGTTTGGGGTCGTAGGTTTTGGGCAGCAGAGTCTTGCGGGCCGCGATATCGGCTTGCACCTGGTCGTACAAGGCCCGCGCGGCGGGCGGGAGACGCGATGCGTCAAAGAGCGGGGCGAAGCGTGGGTTGAAGATGTTGCGCAGCCCGACGGAACGGTCCATCGCCTCGCGCGCCACGGAGAACGCGTCCACCAGCAAATCGTCGGCCCTTTCCCCCTTATCGACGCGGGCCCGGAACTCGGAGAGTTTGGCGCGGAGTTGCCCATCGCTCAGCAGGCGTATCTGCGCCTCCTGCGCGTTGATGGCGGTGACGCGCTGGGTGTACTTCTTGACGAATCGCTCGTTGCGCGATCCGATAAGCCAGTTCAGGACCGGACCGATGAGGGGGATGCCGGTGGGCTTGGTCGATGCTGCGGGCATGGGCGTTCTCTCTGGAGCGGTGCCACCTGAGCGGTGACGACCTCGTGAGGAGACGGGCAGATGCGATGACCATTTTGGCGGACTGAGAGTCAGAGCCGCCGCGCAGGGCGCATCACCGGTGCATGAAATGTGGGTGATCGGGACGGAGGTCCGCCGGGCGCTGGAGCGAGGCGCAATCAGGCCGTTCAAGGAGGAGGCAGGTTCATCAGCGCGACTCGCACCGGATGAAGCGTGGGGATGAGAATCGGCGCGAACGCGGCCGTTGCGACATCCTCCGCAAAGGTTCGTGCTTGAACGCCCTCACCCGCCCCGCCTAATCCAACGAACTTGGCCGCGACCGGCTTGGTGGGCGAGGTGGGATGTACACTCGAAACCCGGGTGCTCCGCTGAGTCGCAGGATCGACCCACCGCGTTTCGGCGGGCGACTGCCGTTCCGACAGACTGTCCCGCTGGCCGGTCGCCAGAACCATTGTCACGAGCACAAGCAGTGTCGTGCCGCCGATGGGCGCGAAGCCTCTGCGGCCCGGCCAGCCGAATGAGGGAGCGCATGATGAAGCGGCAGATGGCTGCATTGGACCCGGTACTGTATCGGCAAAGTCCGTGCCGGAAGCAAGAAGACTGGAAGCCCCTATCCAAGCCCGGTCAACGGCTCGTTGTGGATAACCATTGGAAGTGCTGTCCCGATGGGCGTTGCGGGTCAAAGCGGCGTTTGCACAACCTTGACGGACTTGCCACAGATTCCCATGTCCGGTACGCTGGTGAGCCCGCGAGTCGGATTCCCGATGCAACGCTTTCCTTGTCGCCGCGGGCCACGGACGGCCGAAAAGATTCGCCACTTGGGCAGGAATGCCCCGAGCGGCGGTTGGTTGTGTACGTCCCCAGTTTCGGAGTTAGAGACTCCGGTACCGGGGCAGAGTTGCTGCGAGAAGCGAACGGCCCCGGGGGCCGGCGGAGGGATGAAGATGCTGGCGATGCGACAGGTTCTGCCCGAAACGCGGTCATCGGTGACGCACAAGTTTTGCGTGGGTGGGCACGAGGGGTACCTCACCATCGGTTTGCACACCGATGGGCGACCCGGCGAGATCTTCATCAAGATGGCGAAGGAAGGCTCGACTATGTCGGGCATGTGCCAGGCCTTCTGCCGCGCGTTCAGCCTCGCGCTCCAGTACGGCCTGACGCTCGAAGACGCCGTTCTGCGATTCCGCGGCATGCGGTTCGAGCCGATGGGGCCGACGAGCAACCCGGAGGTACCGGAGTGCTCGAGCATCGTGGATTATGTCGCGCGGTTCCTGGAGTTGAACTTCGGGGATGTGCGCTGAAGAAAGCAGCAGATCAGCAAATGGTCAAAGCGTCAAACTGATGAGGCCCGTGCTCGACCTCCGCGGACACCTCACAGAGTTTTGAGTGCTTTGCTGTTTTCCCGCCACCGTCACTTCGCGCCATCGCGCTCCGCGACCATGCGGATCATGTCCACGCAGCGTGCGGAGTAGCCCGACTCGTTGTCGTACCACGACACGACCTTGAAGAACCGATCGTTGAGTTGGATCCCGGCCTTGGAGTCGAAGATCGAACTCCGCCGGTCGCTGATAAAGTCGCTGGAAACGACCTCTTCATCGGTGTAGCCGAGCACGTTCTTCATCGCCCCCTCTGACCACTTTTTCATAGCGTCGTTGATCGCTTCCAGGCTGGTTGGCTTGGCAGTGCGGAAGGTCAGATCGACGCAGGAGACGTCCGCTGTGGGCACGCGGAACGACATGCCCGTCAGTCTGCCCTTGAGTTCCGGAATGCACAGTGCGACGGCCTTGGCGGCGCCGGTGCTGGCGGGGATGATATTCATATAGCCGTTGCGCCCGCCGCGCCAGTCTTTCTTGGACGGGCCGTCCTGCGTGGGCTGCGTCGCCGTCACCGCGTGGATGGTGGTCATCAGCCCTTCCTCGATGCCGAACTCCTGATGCAGGACCTTGGCGATGGGGGCGAGGCAGTTGGTGGTGCAGGACGCGTTGGAGATCACGGTGTGCTTCGACGGGTCGTACTTTTCCTCGTTCACCCGGAAGCAGAGCGTGGGAACCTTGTCGTCGCTCTTGGTTGGGGCGGAGATGATGACGCGCTTCGCCCCGCCGCCGGAGATGTGCGCTGCGGCCTTGTCGTACTCGGTGAAGAGACCGGTGGCCTCCAGGACGTAATCGACGCCCAAGTCCTTCCATGGCAGTTTGCCGGGGTCCTTCTCGGCGGTGGTCTTGGTGGCCTTGCCATTGACGGTGAAGGAGTTTTCCGTGGCGGCGATGGCGACCGGCTCTCCCTTGATGCGGAAGCGCCCGTGCATGGTGTCGTACTTCAGAAGGTACGCGAGATTATCGGCGGGAACAAGATCGTTGACGGCCACGACCTCGATGCCCTGCTCGCAGCACATGCGGTAGACCAGGCGGCCGATGCGTCCGAACCCGTTGATGCCGATGCGGATGGCCATGAAGCCTGCTCCCGTAGAGTTGCTGCGAATGGGGCGAACATTGTGCCCGGGTGCTTACCGGACCCGGCCAACGGTAGGGGGCGCTGGACGCGGCGATCCAACACGGACGCCGCGGCGGCGGGGTACGCGCCAGTTCAGGCGGGGTGGCGCTTGACCGATGCATGGAGGCCGTTAGGCTTAGGCTTGATATTCCGGGTAGGTAGCTCAGTTGGTAGAGCACCGCATTGAAAATGCGGGTGTCGCCGGTTCAAGTCCGGCCCTGCCCATTGGTCCATATGCCACAGCATCGCACGGAACACCAATCCCCACTAACTCACTTGGTTTTTGGGGGTTTTGTGTTTCGGGCTTTGACGCCGTGGGACCGCTTGGGCGCGTGTGTGTTGCCGGATTTGCTGCCGCCTCAGTTGCACCAATGGCCCGGGTCCAATCGGCGTCCGTCACTTGCAGGTAGTGCCCCGCCGCGATCGCCTTGGTGTTGCCGATCCACGCGCAAGCAGTGTGTAGCGGGAACGTCGTCGCCAGTTCGGTCTGGCGACTCGCCCGCAGATTATGCCATGTTCGGGGCCAAGGCGTGTAACCCGCCCGCTTGATGATCCGGCGGAAGTGGGGGTTGAGGTTCGCGCCCTCCCGGTATCGCCCGATCACGTTCACCGACCCTACCGGGGCCGCGTCGAACGCCGCTTGCAGGTGTTCGCGGATTTCGGGGAACAGCGGGACCATCCGCTCGCCCTTGCCTTCGTGGTGTTCGGTCTTGCAGGATCGCACCGTCAGCCGGTTGTGCTCCCAGTCCACATCGGCCCACCGCAGGGCCAGGGCTTCACTCGGAACGCGCAGCCCGCCGAACCGGGACAGGGCGATTAGCAGCCGCCATTCGGCATCGGGGGCCGCGTCGATCACCTTGGCGATCGTGTCCCGCGACACGAACACCGCGCGGGCCATGTTCACTTGCGATCCCGCCTTCAGCGCCGCGATCGGATTGGCGCCCGTCATGCCGCGCCGGATCGCCCAGCGGAATACTTGCCGGGCGTACAGCACCGTCGGGCTAATCGTCGCCGCCGCGTACCCCGCCTACGTGAGACCGGCCCGCCATTCGTCGGCGTCGGCTTCGCCGATGGTCGCCACGTCGCGGGCTTCGGTGAAGTGTTCCACCAGCGCCGACTCGGCTTGCTTCATCCGCACCCGCGTCGCGGGCTTCACGTCCACGCCGGCGAAGAATGCCGCCAGCAACCCGTCCAGCGTCACCGACGCGATAGCCCGCCCGTGGTTGGCACAACCCCAGCGCCGCGACGCGGGCGTACACAACGTCATCGACGCCCGCAAGCCACCGGGCCGCGTCGGGGTGCGGGACCGCGTTGTGACGCTTGGCGATCACAAGATGCCCGATCGCCACCCGCGCAGATTCCGCGACCGACTTCGGGCATTCGCCCAGCCGCAGGGTCCGTTGCTTGCCCTTGGTGTCGCGGAACAGAATCCGCTTCAACTCGCCCCGCTCGCCTTCACGTCCAATGCTCGCTATACGTCACTGTCCCCTTCGGGTTGCCGAAGTCTTGATCTTGTTCCGCATGGTGCGGAGTTTCGCGCCGCCGCGCTTGGCTTCGGGCATGGTGCCCGCTTCGCGTCCGATATACCGCGCGGCAGCGCGTGCCAGCAGCCCCGACCGGGTTTCGCCGTTCGCCTTCGCGTGGCGGTCGATCGCGTCCAGCACGCGCTGGGGCATGGTGACGCCGATGCGTGCAAACTTCAGCCGCAGCGTGGATTCGTCCACGCCGACGATCGCCCACGTCCCCCCAGTTCCGTCGGCGTAGTCGGGGTCGGCCCGCAGTTTTTCGATCGGGGTTGGGAGGGGGATAACGCCGCCATCTTCAATGATCCCTTCCAGATGGAGTTCGATCGCCTCCCGGACCATCGACAGGGCTTCATCGACGGTCGCGCCGGCGGACACGCAACCGGGCAGGTCCGGCACGCTCACGCCGTAGTCGCTCTTGCGGTCTTTGTGGATCACGACGGGGTAGTTCATGGCTTGCTCCATCCGGCTTGCTTCGCGATGCTCCGCAGGGTTCCGATCGGCAGGTCGCGCTTGGGGTGCGGTACCGTCACCAGTCCGGGCTTCGATGGGTGGCGGTACTGACGGGGACTCCCCTTCGTGCGGGCCAAGACCCACCCATCGGCTTCCAGTCGGCGGGTCAAGTCCCGGCTGTTCATGCCTTAGTATCGCATACGGTGTGTATCGTGTCAAGGTTCATTCCTCTTGAATCTTCCGCATGGATCGACTCCCCGACCGCCACCAGCCACGCCGCTGTGTTCGAGTACATCGAGGTGTTCTATAACCGCAGGCGGCTCCACGCCGCCCTCGACTACCTCAACCCCGAAGCGTTCGAGGCTCGTAGAGTTGCGTAGAAGTCTGTCAATGGACGCTGGGTCAGGTCATATACTTCATTCCCGCGGGGTATTGATGTGAACACACCACTGTCGGCAGCAGGTTCTGATTGCAGCGGCCACCGCTTGGCACCTCACCCGGTGCTCGGGGGTTTTTACGCAGCGCCCGAGCAACGCCAGGCTGTCGTGGACGGCCTGTTCGAGGATTCCGCCAAGCACTACGACCGGATCACGTCCCTGATGGGTCTCGGAACCGGCGTGTACTACCGCCGGAGCGTGCTGCGGCGGATCGGAGTTCGCCCGGGGTCGCGGGTGCTGGATGTGGCGTGCGGGACGGGGCAGGTCGCCGCGGCGGCAATGGGCCTGGTCGGCTCCGCCGGAAAGGTGTTGGGTGTTGATCCCAGCGCCGGGATGCGGGCTGTTGCCGAGAAGCGGCGGGGAATCCGGACGCTGACCGGAACGGCGGATCGGCTGCCAGTCGAGGACCGCTCGCAGGACTTCGTAGTAATGGGCTACGCACTGCGTCATGTCTCCGATCTGATCGCGGCGTTCAGGGAAATGCATCGAGTATTGCGGCCGGGAGGAACCGTGGCGATTCTGGAGATCGCGCCGCCGGAGGGGAGGCTGGCCTGCGCGATGCTGAAGGCCTACCTCAAGCACGTCGTGCCGCCCATGAGCCTGTTGGTGACGGCCAGCCGTCCTGCGATGACGCTGATGAGTTACTACTGGCAGTCGATCGAGGAGTGCGTACGCCCGGAGGAGATCCTCGGGGCGATGAGCGAGGCCGGTCTTGAGAATCCCGTTCGGCACCGCACGCTGGGAATCTTCAACGAGTACATCGCTCGCGCGGCAGCGCGCGAACCCGCACAGCAAGCGTGACGAGGCGGGTCACGCATCCCGATGCAGTGCATCACGCAGGAGCGTGTGCAGACGCGCGATTTCGAGGATGTAGTCGCTTTCCAGACGTTCCGCATTCTCGTTCGGAACGAGCGGGGGACCGTAGATCAATCCATAGCGGACGCGGCGAAGGGGCAGCCAACTGAGGGGGCGGCGGTACGCCGCAGAGTTCAGGACCACGCACGGGACGACCGGCACGTCGGCGATCCCCGCGAGACGCCCGAGGCCGGGGCGGATGCGTCGTGTGGAGATCACCGAATCAGCCTCGCTGCGGATCGAGCCCTCAGGGAACATCGCGACCGCACGCCCTTCGCGGAGCCGCTCAAGGATGATCCGGACGGTCGGCGCATCGGGGCGCGAGCGTTCGAGCGGGAAGGCGTTCATGCTGCCGTAGAACCAGGCGGCAAGGGGATTGCGGAAAACCTCGGTGATGCTGACAAAGTCAAGGGGGCGCGGCGTGTGGCGGATCAACAAGGGCACGTCGTACTCGCTCAGGTGCGTTGCAGCGAGGATGAACGGGGCGACGCGAGGGACGTGCTCCAGCCCGATCACGACGGGGCGTGAACACAGTGCGAAGATCGTGCTGCCGACCCTACGAACCGTTCTGTAGAAGTGATCGCTCACGCACGCTCCAGCCCGTCTGCCCGTCTGCGGTCGTGTCCATCCCCTGGATCTGCTCAAACACTCTGACAAACTCGCCGCCCACCCGCGCGGCGAGTTCCGCCCGCGTCCGCCGGTTACTTCTGCGCCCGGGTGGTGGGAGCACAGGGCGGCCAAACGCGATGCAGACACGCCCGCGCCTTGCAGGAAGCCAGATAGAGACGCCGTTGAGGCGTTCAACTCCGAGCACGGCGACGGGGAGGATCGGCACCCCGCTGCGGATGGAGATGGTGCAGACGCCTTGCTTGATGGATCCGCCCCTCAGGGCCGATTGGCCCCCCGCGACTACGCCGCCCTCGGGGAACATGCCCACCACGAGGCCGTCATCGAGCAGGCGGATCGCACGGCGCACCGCGGGCAGGGCAAAGCCGTAGCGCTCCACGGGGAACGCGCCGCCCTGATTGAGCGCCAGGGCCGCCCACCGCCACTGGTAGAACTCAACGCGTGTCATCCAGTGGATAGGGCGATCGAACAGGGCGGTCAGGAACGCGGGCTCGAGGTGTCCCAAATGCGAAACCGCCACCAGGACGGGTCCAACCTCATTTGCGGGCTCGCGGAAGAGCACACGTTCGCGAATGCAGAGCCATTTGATGCCTCGGCACGCCGCGCGGCAGGTGGAATAGAAGCAGGCGTTCATGCGCCTGCATGATACACGATCCTGCCACCTGCCCGCGACGATGCAAGGGCAGGCGCCCGCGCCGGATCGGTTGCACCGATTGCGATAACCTGACCCGGTGAAGTGCCCAACGCATACCGCCCGTCCGATTGTCGGCATGGTGGTAATTCCGACGTACAACCATGCTCGACCGCTCCAGGGAGTGCTCGCGAGGGTCGCGGCGTTGAATCTGCCGATGGTCGTGGTTGACGACGGTTCCACGGATGGAACGGAGGGACTGCTCGAAACATGGGTGCAAGGAAACGCGGATATGGGGGGACGTGCGGTCGTGATTCGACACGCACGGAATCGGGGGAAGGCCGCAGCGCTTCGGACAGGCTTCGAGCGGGCGTCAGCGATGGGTGCGACGCACGCGGCCACGATTGATGCTGACGGCCAACTCGATCCCGAGGACATTCCCAAGTTGCTCCATGAAGCGGCGCGGCACCCGGGGGCGTTGATCCTCGGCAAGCGCCCCGACCGGATGGTGGGCTGCCCCGCGCGGTGCGCTGTAGGTCGCAGGAATGCCAGCCTTGCGCTGCTGGCGGAGACAGGGCTGCGTCTCGGCGATACGCAGTGCGGGCTCCGGGTCTATCCACTCGCCCTCATCGAAGCGGTTCGGTGCAGTGCGGCGTGCTACGCGTTCGAGGCGGAAGTCATCACGCGCGCGGTGTGGGGAGGGTACGAGGTACGCGAGGTGCCGATCGCTTGCCGGTACTTTGCGTTCTCAGACAGAGTGACCCACTTCAAGCCCTGGCGTGACTCGCTTCGCCAAGGGGCGGTTCACCTCAAACTGCTGGGGCTGGCAATGGTTCGGACTTCCCCGCGTGCGAGAACAACGAAGGAATCAAGCACGTTCACGCAACGGTGCCGCAGCCTTCTCCAATGGCTCAACCCGATGCGTTCCTGGCGGGAAGTGCAAGACGAGTCGATCGGAGATTTGGAACTGGCCTCCGGGCTAGCGATCGGCGCGTGGATCGGAACCTTGCCCTTCTATGGCCTGCACACCGTGCTGAGCGTGTTCATAGCGTGGCGTCTGCACCTGCATCCGGCGGCGGTGGTGCTAGGTTCACAGGTCTCCATTCCACCGTTTGGCATTGCATTGGCGGTGGTCTCGATCGGCATGGGACACTTTCTGCTAACCGGCTCGTTGCCCCATGTCGAGGTGGACAGCCTGACCTGGTCAAGCGCGTGGCAGGTCCCGCTGCACGCCTTTGCCGAGTGGCTCCTGGGGAGCGCCATCGTCGGCATCGGCGTAGGGGCGTGTGCCTACTTCATTGGTCTGTGGATCGCCCGGCGAGCGCGGGGGAGGTCTCGTTCGGTCGAACTCCCCTGAGCGGCGCTGGAGGGAGGGGCGGGTCGAGCAAATCGTCCAGCCGGACCATCGAGAGATCACGCGCTCGAATCCGAGCGATGATCATGGGCAGCGCATCGGCGGTTGCTCCAACGCGTCGGCTGCTTTGGGGATCACGCCCATCGTGGAGAAGAAGAATTTCTCCCGCACCCGCCCGCCGCAAGTTCCGCGCGATTGCCGCTGGCGTCGTCCGGATCCCGTCGAACGCACGGCGCGTCCACGTCACGACCCGGCAGTCATTCAGGGCCGCGGCTTGCATCACCAGCGGGGACTTGAAGCCCATCGGTGGTCGAAAGTAGGTGGGCACCTGCCCTGTGAGACCGTGCAGGGCGTCGTTGGTGCGTTGGATCTGGTCCCTCCAATAGCCGCGCCCTCTGAACAAGCCCGTCCTCGAGTGATCAAAGGTGTGGTTCCCCAGAAGGTGGCCCTGCGCGTGAATTCGGCGGATCAGCGCCGTATGCCTCGCCGCGTACCGCCCGATGACGAAGAACGTCGCGGGAACTTTCTCCCGCTCCAAAACGTCGAGGATCGCATCGGTCGAGCCGGGCCAAGGGCCGTCGTCGAAGGTGAGCGCGACAGCGTGTGTGTTCGTTCGCGGCGAGCGGGAGACCACAGGGCCAAAGAGTCCGCCGCGCGGGGCGAAGGTCGAGTACGCCGTCAGGGCCGCGGCGGAAGCCGCGAACGCCGCCGCGGGAAGCATCAACGAATTGGGCGACCATGGGAGCATTCAGAAGACTCTCGATGGATATCGGAATACAGGGTATCGAGTTTCCCACGGCTGCGCTGGGGTTGCCACGGCCGCGTCACTCCGCAGCGTTTCGCGGCTTCGAGGCGCGCCAAACAAGCACCGGGGCAAGGATCAGCAAGCAGGCGACCAACGCGGAGGATACGCCGGTGAGCATGGCCCACCCCAAGGACCGAACCGCCGGGGTGTGCGTCAGGATCAGCGTCCCGAAGCCAAGCATCGTCGTGCCGCCGGTGCAGATGATCGCGTGTACCGTCGGTCGGAGCGCAACGCGAAGATCGCTGTCGCAGCGACCCGCGTTTTCCGCGACTTCATTGTCCCTCGCTGCGGCGACTAGGTAAATCCCGCAGTCCACCGCTATGCCCGCGAGCAGGGGGATGGCGACGATGTTCACAGGGTTGAGGCGCTGGCCCAGCGCCGACATCAACGCGAGCACGCACACAATCGAGAAGATCACCGGGATGAACGCGAGCGCCACGTCAACCGGCCGTCGAAGGAAGATGAAGAGCCAGACGACCACGAGTGTGACAGAGATCGCTCCGAACAACGCCACATCGCGCCGGGCTGCGCTCTCAAGGTCGTGCGAGACGACGGAGAACCCGGTGAGCGTGGCGCCCGGCACGCCGTGGAGCAGGGCGCGAATGTCCGCGCTGAGCGCTGGGAGGGCTTCGGGTCCAGACTTGTCTTTCGTCGCGCTAACAAGTACGAGTGTCTGACGGGGCAATGCCCCGTCGTCTTCGACTGCGACACGGGGAAGCAACTGCCGAGCGATCTCAGGGCGCGCCGCGACATCGGCGATGCTGGGAGCATGGGGGGTAATCAACAGTCTTCGCAAGAATCTCAGAAAGTCCTGAAAGCCGGCTGGCTCAAACTCACTGCGTGCAACTTCATCGTTGATGCCTGTGATGATGGCTTCGACATCGAGGGTCCGAAGCCTCTCCAGACGGTGCGGAACGAGGCGCGGGTCTGGCACGAGGGAAGCGAGTCCCAGCGTTCGCGATACTCCGGCCCGCCGTGCTGCAAGAGTGGAAAGGCGGTTGGCTACCTCGTGCGAGCGTGACGCAAGCGCTTCCGGCGAATCACCGACAATGCGAACCAGCAAGTTCTCGCCGCGAGCGTGAAAGCGTTCATTGATCATCCGTCCGGTCTCCAGCGGCTCGCTGGGCTGCGGATGCAGGACAGATGTGTTCGTCTCGAACTTCGGTACGAAGCCCGGCGTCATGCCGATCACAGTGAGCGCGGCTGCGGCCAACGATGCGCCGATTCCGATCGAGCGTGCCGGACGGCATGTCGCAATCGAAAGGAGCATCCCGGCGAAGCCCCCGCGAGTTCCCAACTGCGCGCCCGGTCGAACGCGCGGACGGGGCGAGAGCGCGAGGATCGCCGGGAGCACCAGCCACGCGGCCAGGAACGCGCCGACGAGCCCCGCGCAGCCCAGATTGGCGAAGTCTCTGAGCATCCGGACCCCGCTCAGGTCGATCGCTCCGAACCCGAAGATCGAGGTGAGGCAGACGGCGGTCAGAGGACCTGCCAGGTGGCGCGCGGCCCGGACAGATGCCTGCTTCGATGAAACACCCGTGGCAGCAATCGTGTCGTGGTACGACCGGAAGTGGATCGCGTACTCAACGCCAAGCCCCGCGAGGAGGGATGCGAGCACGGCGGTCAAAGGGGTGAGCGAGTGGATAAATAGCGTGGATACGCCGAAGGCGACAGTGACCCCGGTGCCGGCGGTGAGCATGATGGTGATTGGCGCCAGCCAACGGCGGAACGCGACGGCGAGAAAAAGGTAGACGAGCACACCCGCCACGATCGTGCTCACGATCGCGTCCCGCCGGATTGCTTCTGCCGTGGATGCCGCGATAGCGTGCCCGCCGCCAATGCGGACGCGCAGTCCAGAGGTGTTCTCCCGATTCACGAGTTCGCGAACGGCGCGCGTGAACCGTTTTCCGAACTCGATGTCGTTGACGGGTTGAGCACCCGAAACCCGTATAAGGATGGAATGCCTGTCATCGGAGAAGTCCGCGCCCGTGGCCGCAATGGACGCATCGCCATTCTCAGCCAGGGCAAAGCGGGAGAGGAAGAACTCGCGGAGTCGGAGCGGATCCTTGACGAGTCGCTTTGCGAGCGCGGCAGCGCCAGGTCCGGGCGCAGCGAGCAGGGTTGCGTTCTGCTCCAGTTGCTTCTGAACCTCTTCGGGCCGGAGCCGGCGCACAAGATCGTCGAACACGCCGTCATCGAGCCACAGCGTGCCCGCAGGAAGCACGGTTTCGCGGATGTAGGTCTCGAACGCGGGATCGGGACGGTATCTTGCCCCCGTGATACCGGCCTCGACAGCACCGGGTTGGCTGGCCGCGGCTACCAGCCTTCCCGCGAACTCAAGCAGCGCCTGCTCGGCTTGCGGGGCCGGTAGCGACGCCGGCGCTGAAGCGAGAACCAGCAGGTCCTCGGCGGCGTGAAAGTCGTCGGTGATGTGCGCGAGCGCCTCCGCCGCGGCGTTGTCCCCTCCCAGCATGGCCGAGAGCGAGGAATCGATGCGAACCCTCGCGAGCAGCACGATGCTGATCGTCAGCGCTGCAAAGGCGAGCAGGAGCGTCAATCTCGGTCGGCGAGAGCAGGAGTCAACAACCCTGGTGAGACCATTGACAAGCATCAGGGACTCTTCACCGCTCGGCGCGGCGCCACAAACGCCCCGGGAGCAAGGTCGCCGTTGAGCACAACCTCGTCCATGCGGATGACGATGCACCCGTGCGGATGGACGATCGTCAATGCATGTGCCCAGGGGACCGCGCCAACAAGTCGATAATCCGATAGTTCGATCGCAAGCGATGCAGCGGGATGATCGTCGGCCGGCTCGAACCGGCGCGGCGTGAGCGTGGCCCGGTCGATCACGCAGCGGAGCGTGTGGTCTGCAACTCTGCCAAACACCACTAAATCACGGTCGGTCGTGGCTACGGCATCCACGGTGGCCGACGCATAGAAAGCCGGCGCCAAGAGCGAGAACGCGCGCCGTATCCCCTCGGCCGCACGCCGCGATTGTTCCGCCCGCTCCTGATCATGTTGCTCATCGGTAGGAAGGAGCCACAGTTCCCCTTCCCGGAGCGTGGCATCGAAGACTGCGCGATCGAACTTCCAGGCTCGGAGCCGCAGTGAGCCCGGCGGCTGGGCCGCTAGAGCGGCATCGAGTCGCAGCGTCGAGCCGGTGGCATCCTCAAACTCGACGACTGCACTGGATTGGATGGTCTTTACCTCATCGAGTCGCTGCGCGATGACCCGAAGTGACTGATGACTGTCCAAAGTGGGGTAGATCGGAATGCCCGACCGGCAACCGCAAAGGGCCATGAGCACCAGGCACGCGGACCAGCAATGGACGGCACCGCTCGCCGAAAGGACGGATCGGGTGTGCTGACTCATTGGTGGCCCACGAGGTGGCGGAGGAGTTTTCCGGCTGGAGTTCGAGGGAGCGAACCAACCTGCTCGATGATGCGCGGCAGTTTATGTGGGGAGAGACGCTCCCGCGCGAACGAGCGAAGGTCATCGGGGAGCGGGGCCGCGCTCCCGCGCGCCACGAACAAGAGACGCAGTCTGACCACCGTGTCCGAGAGTTGAATGGGCACCAGCGCGCACTCCGCGATCCCCGGATGCTCGCACATGGCCTGCTCCACCTCGACCGGGTTGACCTTGAGACCGCCGACATCGATCAGGTGGGTGAGCCGGCCGGTAATGTGTACGCGGCCGCTCGAGTCGACGCGTCCCAGGTCGCCTGTCGGGAAGTGGCCATCAATCAAAGGCGGGTCGCCATCCACATACTCGGCCAGCATGGACGGTGCCATCACTGCGAGTTCACCCTCATCGAGCGTGCCCACCGGCAGCAGGGAGTCCCGGTTGCCAGGAGAGGCCACACGCACGCTTGCGCCCAGCACCGGCAAGCCAACGCTCCTCGCATCAAACTCCGGATGGGCCGGATGGCCCAGCGTCACAGTGCCGAGTTCGGTTGCTCCGTAAAGTTGTCCGATGGGAAAACCCCACGCCGCCTCAAACTCGCAAGAAACCCGTGGAGGAAGGCTGCTCCCGGCGGAGAACGCGAGGCGCAGGGATGCGGAAGGACGCTCGGATTCAGTGCGTCCCAGGGCCTCGAACATGAACGGCACACCGGGGAAGACCGTTGCACCACCGTCTCGGAGGACCTGTTGAACGCTGGCGAGGTCGAAACTGCCAAACACCTGCATCGATGCACCCGCAAGAATCGTTGCGACAAGCAGGTCGACTCCGTAGGAGTGCGACATCGGAACCGTCATGAGAACCCGGTCGGCCGGAGAGAGGGTGGCAGCACCCGCCAGCCCGCGGGCATCGGCATCGAGAGACAACTCTGTGCGGCGGGCAAGACGCGGCGCGCCGGATGTTCCCGAACTCTGCAGGATCACGCTCCCCCCACTTGGGCACTCAGCGTGCCAGAGCGGATCGGTTGGCCTGCCAGGTGGAGGGGCCAATGGCAGGTGCAAGAGCGATGGGCACTGTCGGGGGCCGATCACCAGATGCGACTCCGCGCGTTCCGCGACACGGCCAATCTCGTGAGCGGTGGAGGACGGATGCATGGCACACACCCGAACACCCGCGATCAGCCCGCCAAGGAACCACGAGACAAACTCAGGGCCATTGGGGGCTTGGAGCACGATCGCTTCATCCACGCGCAAATGCTCTTGCAGGCAGGCGGCCGCGGCCGCGGCCATGAGCGACACCTCGCGGTAGGTCCAAACCCGAACTGCGGATCGACCGCGAATCTCGCCGTGCGTTACCACGACGGGGGCATCAGGGGTTACACGCGACCACAACGCCAGCGAGCCCAGGACCGTCTGTGCCGGGCCGCCCCAAACCTTCGCGGTATGCACCATCGTGGCGTGCTGAGGACTCACGACGTGCCCGCCAACACCGGCTCCAGCGGGCGTTCCTTCAGCTCTGTGCTGGCGGGCTGGGAGTTTAACAGCGAGAAGCGGCCACGCACGGGCACGAGCGGACTGCGGTCGTGTATCCACAGGAGCGCGGCAAAGAGAGCAAGCCTCCACCTGAGCGACCAAACGGGACGGGGGAATACATGCCCGGCTAAAAGCGAGAGAATCGCGCTGTGAATCCTGACCGGTCCCCTTCCCTCGAGGAACATGTCTCGAAAGCCGGGCCGATAGAACCGACGCACCAGACTGAAGAAGACGGAAGAAGACGATTCAACGTACCGGCGGTATTCGTTCCGCAGGCTCTTGGTAGCCGCTGGTGCACGCGCCGCATGGCGAGGGGCGAGCATCGCCGCCGCGGCATCCGCGGCTTTCACCGCCGACATCATCCCCATGCACACGCCCGTTGAAAAAATGGGGTCGATGAATGTCGCTGCATCGCCCACCATGAAGTACCCGGGGCCCGCATAGGGCCTGCATGTGTAACTGAAGTCGGCGCAAACGAGATTCTTCTCAGGTCCGGCTGCTCGCCCCACCCGCGCTCGCACAAAGGGGCACCGCGCGATCCCCCACGCCAGCATTCGGTCGGCCGCGACACCGGACGCTTTCGCCGCATCGTGACGCATCACCAGCCCAATGCTGGTGCGGGTGTCATCTAGCGGGATCATCCAGAACCACCCTTCTTCGCACATCACGATGATGGGATGCCCGCCGATCTTCCCATCGCGACGATCCACATGCGCAAAGTGCTGAAAATAGGCGACACGCCGGAGGTCCGGGAGCGTGCGGCGCGTGCCGAGATGAGTGCCGACCAGTGTACCCTGCCCGCTGGCGTCGATCAGCATCCGTCCTTGAAGGTCGCCCCTGCTCGTTTGCAGCACGACTCTCCCGGCTAGCAGTGTTTCGATCCGCTGCACCGCCGTACGCTCAAAGACGCAGACTCCCTCTTCGGCCGCCGTCTCGATCAGACACTGATCAAATAGTGATCGCTCAATGCTGATCGCTTCCGCGTCCTCGCCGCGAGGCCCGCGTGCGAACCAAAAATCGGTCGTGGTCTCCTCGTGCCCCATGGCAAAGGAGGCACCGTGCTTGGGCACATGGGGGAGGCGCAAGACCTTCTCGAGAAGGCCCAACTCACGCAGGAGCGTGGTCTGACGCGGCAGGAACGACTCGCCGATGTGGAACCGTGGATGCTGATCTCGCTCCACGAGCGCGACCGTGAGCCCGCGCCGCCTTGCGCGGAGGGCGGCGGTCGCGCCTGCCGGTCCGCCGCCGACTACCAGGACATCAAACTGCTCAACCTCGCTGTTCATGCGCCCTCGGCAGGTGTGCGCAGTTCCATCACGCCCTCGATTTCCACGAGCAACTCTTCCCGGCAGAGGCGGGCCGCGACAAGTTCGATCTCCGTTCCCGGGCCGATGCGATCTCGGACATCCTCGCGAAGCATCTGCTCGCTCGAGGGATCGGAAAAGTAAACCCGCAAACTCGTGAACTTCGCGACCGATGCGGTCGTGGAGAACAATGCGCACGGCTTGCCGTTGCGCCGAAGATGGAACTTGCCGGCTTTGTCGTCCGCAGTGGGCTGAGCCTCAAGCGCGAGCGCACAGAGGTTCTCGAAGGTCTCGTCGAGCTGCGATCCAATATCGTCCGCGTGCATCGAGACCTCATCTCGCACGCTTGCCGTGCCGCCGACAAGGAGGAGGCGACGATCGGGCAATGTCAGGATCGTGCCACGCGCAAAGCATGGCGGTCTGGGGCCATAGGCTGAGGAATACCGGTACGCCGGAACCTGCCGCGGGTTTTCGATGTGAACTCCCGGGGCATGGGCGTTCAAGCAGTGAATGGCGAGTCCTGAACCATCGTGACCGATACCCGTCGCGGTCGGCAGGCGACCCGTGAAGGCCAGATCGCTTCCGAGCGTCCTGACAAACGCATTGAAACGGCCCTGGTTGAAAACGTGATAGGTAGTCAGTCCGTGCTCGCAAAGGGCGTGGATATCGGGTATGAAACTCCACATGCGGACGCGGTGGCGTGCGGCGGTGTTCTCCGCTGCCTGAAAGATCGCCGAGTATGCGTGCTCAACCGCGCTCCGCAGCCGGGCAGCGCTCATGCCCAACGTGTCCTTGATTGTCGCCGAGCACAGAGCCAGCGTGCCCGCGTCCTGTACGCTCACCATAACACCTTCGATGGTCTGTTGAGACTGGCGGGGCAGGCCCCCGTCCGTGCTGTGGAGCGCCGCACCGACCCAGGAAGGCAGTGAGAGGTGCGCGAGTCCCGCACGCGAGCACGGAGGGCCGGAGCGGTCGATCGCCGAACTATCCGATTGCGCCGTGGTCATGGGCACGGGCAGTATACCAGATCAGTCTCGTGTCCCCCGGCTGGTCTAGAAACGCACGCGGATGCCGGTAATCCCCGTCGCGGCATCGGACCCGAGGACCAGGGCGGATGAGCCCGGGGCGAGCGTGATTCCCGTGATCGCCCTCGGGGCAAGCAGGATTGCCGCGAGCGCCGCGAGCCCGCCCACGCTGAAGCAATCGGGAATCACACCAGAAGCCGACCACACGGGCGGGGACGCCGAACTATCAGCCCGGCTCCGGTGAGCTTCGCTTCCGGTCCCGTCGAGCGAGGTCGCGATGAGGGCGTCATCGGTGGCCCCGACGGCAATCGCCTGAATGGTTCCAAGGACACGAGCGCCACGCGCGACGGCACAGCGGCGAGATTCCAGGATGACCGTGACCGCGCCGGCGCAGAACCCCAGCCTCGGCTCACCGCAGCAGGCGGTTGTCGCGAGGTTGACAGTCTCGCAGTGCTCCTCGGCCGCCCCAATAAACGCGCGCGACCATACGCCCTCTCGGATGCGGAGTGCCGCAAGCCTGAGCGCATCGAGCCCGGCGGCACGCGACCCGATGATGGTCTGGCACCCGCCCCGCACGCCAAGCATGAGGCTCAACTGCGCGGCCGCGGCGTTCGGGACACCCTCGGCAAAGAGAGCCGGGTTCGCGCCGGCCAGACCCTCGCGGAAGATCTGTGAGTAGTACGCCTCGCAGAAGTTTGCCGACCCGTGCATGGTCCCCAGCAGCACGCACGCGCGCTCCGCGAACGTTGGCGGGTCGTCGATGCTTGCGTGCTCGCAGGCGACGGTTGTGGCCGCGAGGGTGAGTTTGACGTAATCGCTCATCCGCCGAACGCGTCGGGCGCTGAGCAGGTGGGCGATCGACTCTTCGGACACAGCGCCGGTGCGGAAAAAGGAACCATCACACTGAGCGCTAAGGAACTCAACGAAGCGCTCGTTGCCAACTGCATCCGGGAACACAACGCCCACGCCTGTGATGACGGCTTCGTCCGGCTCGATGCCGCTCGCGCGCGGACGAGCGGAGGTGATGACCACGCAGGTGTTCGCCCCGCCAAACCCAAGCGAGAGATTGAGCGTGGACGCGATCTCCGAACTCTTCGCGATCCCATGATTCAGTTTCAGGTCTGGGAATGCAGGGTCCAGCGGCAGGGCGTTGAGGGTCGGGGGGATCAGGCCGCGCTCGCGCGCAAGCACGGCCAGCACGAGTTCGACCGCTCCCGCGCCGCCCAACGTGTGTCCCAGATGGCTCTTGAATGCTACCACAGGGATGCCCGGAAGTTTGTTGCCGAAGGCCGCGCTCAGTGCGGCGTATTCGGACGCGTCGTTGCCGGGAGTCGCCGTCGCGTGCGCGGAGATCAGGTGGATGTCCTCGGGCGCAACCCCGGCCGTCTCGAGCGCCTGCATGATCGCGATGCGAGCACCGCTTCCGCTGGGGTGCGGCTGAGTCAGGTGATGCGCATCGGCGGACTCGCCAAACCCGGCCAAGTATCCGCGCAGGCGAGCGCCCCGTGCGGTCGCATCGGACTCTCGTTCGAGAACGACGGCCGCGTACCCCTCTGCGGTCTTCATCCCGTCGCGGCTCGCTCCGAACGGGCGAGGATCGCCCGCGGCGATGAGCCGCAGGCTCTCAAAGCCGGCGTAGGCGTACTCGCTCACCGCGTCGTATCCCCCGGCGATGACCATGTCCGCCTCGCCTGATCGCAGGAGCGTGATGCCGAGTGCGATCGCTCCGAGACCAGAGGAGCAGGCCGAGCAAGTGCTCAGCCGGGCACCCTCCACAGAAGTGCCGCGCAGCGCTTCGCGGAGGACGGCACCTGCCGGGAATGCCCGAAGTTCGGCCACATCACCGGAACGGAGATAGCGGCCCCCGGCCCGCATGCCGTGGAGCGTTGTGCCCATGACGGCAGAGACTCGTGCGGGCGAATACGGGTGGGTGCCCGCGTCATGCAGCGCCTGCTCGATGACATACCGAAGATACCGTGCCTCCCGTGGAGCGCGGTCACCCAACCCAGTCGGCAGGTCCATCGCCTGCCCGCCACCCTTGTCGGGCTCGGGAGTCTGTTCCAGCACCGACATCGAGCCGAGGTCGCAGCGACCAGCCACGACTGCGCTAAACGACTCCTCGGGGCTTGTCCCAAGTGAGGATGCCAGCCCCAGCCCGGTGATGACAATGGGCGAATCGCTGAGCATCAGGCGCATCTCTCCTGGCGATCCTCCACCCATGCTTTCTCCAGCGCAAGCCATTGCTCAGGATACTGCAGGACCATCGCGGCGATGCGCCCGGCTAGTTCTCGTAGCGCCTCACGGCCGGAAACTCCGCCCGCATCCGGTTCCCCGACAAAGATGGGTTTCCCCAGCACGATCCGCACGGTCCTTTGCTGGGTCAGGACGGCGAAAGTGGGGATGATCGGCGAACCGGTGATTCGGGCGAGTTTGACCGGCCCCTCGGGCATCTCGATGTGCCCGTGGAGGAAAGGCAGGGCGATGCCGCGTTGGCCGGGCATGGTGCGGTCTCCCTGGAGGAGGACCACCTCGTCGGCGAGGAGCGCATCACGAAGCCTGAACCAGGTACTCAGACCGTCGTCGATCGGCGCCTCGATGATGTCAAGCCGACGCCGCTGCTCGCTCCGAAGTTTCTCGAAGGCCGATGTCCTGTCACGCCGGAAGAGAATGTGAACGCGCGGCTCGCGTTGGCGAAGGCTCGCGACGGCGGTCTCGAACGGGCCAAGGTGGGCCGTCACGAGGATCGCTCCGCGCTTGAGTCGGCGTGCCTCCTCGTAGCCATCGAGACCCTCCACGCTCTCGATTCCCGTCAGAATCTGCTCGGTGGTCAGGCGGCTGTTGCGCGCGAAGTCGAGCACGCTCTGAAAGCAACTCGCCAGCACGCGCCGGCCGAGCCTTCGCCGCGCACAAGGCGTGGAACTCTCTCCGAGAACTCGGCGCGCGTTGGCAAGCGTGCCGGCGCGGATCGCAGGGGAGCAGCGCCAGATGAGGAAGAGCAGCACCGGCCCGAGCACTTGGGGCACGATGGGGACATGAACGGTGAACCAGAAGAGGAGTCCGATCCAGAACTGTGCCGCCCAGGACCGGAGCCGGTTCACTTGAGGGGTTCCGTCGGCATGGAAGCTTCGGCAGCCGGATTCCCGAGCGGGTAGACCTCCCGGGTTCCCGGTGGCATGTCCTGCGAAACTTCCGCGTCAGCGACAGGCTTGTTGACCTCCACATCCTTGAACTCAATCTCCGTGCGTTCGCCATCGACATCCACGAACTGGATCCGGCGAGCTGCGGGAATGCGTGTGTCGATCAGCACGCGCACACGAGCCACATGCCCCTTCAGTTCAACAGTCTTGGGCAGAAGTTCGATCACCAGCAGCGAGTCGTCGTCATCGCTGCCGCCGAGGTCGGATGCCTTCCCCGGCGAGATATCGAAGGACTCACGGAGCGCGCCCAGTGTCGGGAGGGGTGATCCGACAAGCCCTCGCAAGTCGCCTCCCAGGCTGTATTTCTCAAGAACCTGCTGGTCAGGGTAGAAAATCTGCAAGCCCCGAGGATCGGTAGTCATCACCGATCTTCGCGGGGCAACTGTGTCCCAGCGTGCATTGCCGCCCTTGGTCGTGACCCTCCCGGAGGACTCAAGGGCCTTCTTCAGGAGCGGCGTGTGCTTCCGTTGCACAAACTTGGCCCGCAGCGTTGCGACCTTCTTCGCGCGGGCGTCGATCTCGTCGAGGCGGCTCTCAAAGTCGCTCTTCGCAGTGGGCCTCACCGGTATCGCGGCAAGCGGCTGTTGCTCAACGAGCGGGGCGCTCGCTGGCGGTTGGACCGGTGTAGGCGACGCGGGCATGGCGGCGAGGATTGCGGCGATGAAGGCGATCATGGTTGCGCCGACACTCCGAGTACGACCGCCCCCTCCGCGATAACTGTCCCGCCCGCACGCGCTGTGACATCGTACATCGATACGGTACCCAGAGTTCGTTCATGCCGGGACTCAAGGTGGATTTCAGCCGGCGGAGACACTGTTTGACGAAACCGAACATCAATCCTGGCGAGCCTTCCTGAACCGGCCGGATTTGCGGCGATTAGTCCCGAGAGTTGGGCCAGCGCCTCGGCGATCAGCACACCCGGGACGAGCGGCTGTCCGGGGAAGTGGCCGCGGAAAAAATCCTCATCCCCGCGCAGGAGCCATGTACCGCTCGCGCGGACGCCCGGCTCAAGTTGGTCAACGCGGGTCAAGAAGCGGAAGGGTGGCCGGTGTGGAAGCCGATCGAACGGATCGTCCAGGGGGCGGCTCACTTTGGGCCACGCATCGAATCCACAAAGATCGCGAGCGTCGAAACCGAAGCGAACGCAGAGCGCCCCACCAACTCATTCGGAATCTTGATCCCGAACTCCTTTTCCATGCTCGTGACAATCAAGAGGATATCGAGAGAATCAAGGTCGTACGCACCACCGATCAGCGGCATGTTGTCCGCGACCGCTGCGTCCGGGCCGAGTTTGAGGCAATCTCGGAGCACCTGTTTGACGCGATGAACGGATTCGAGGTCTGGCAACGCCACTTCGTTGACTCCTGATGCACCGCGGGCTTCCGCCGAGGGATTGCATACCCACTGTAACCGTTTCCCGGGAATGCGACCTGAGAATATCTGGGAGCGTCCCGGGCGAGGATCGACCAGTCAGAAGGGGGCCCTTTGACCACCGGCACGAGATGCTCCCCCGATCTCCCAAGACTTGTTGCGTCGTCGAGATGCTCCATGAGGATGACTTCACCCAGCGGCTCGTCCGTCGCGAGTGAAAGCAGGATTGCCTCCGGCGAGTTTACGGCTGTTTGAGCGCCGCTCGATGAGCGAGGGTTCTGGAGCGAGCCGACAAGCCGGGATCTTGAGAATCGTTGAGGGCGCCAATGCGGCGCTTCACAATTTATTTCGCCTCATGGCGTATTCACGGAGGGCAGAGCAGCCTCCAGTAAGGTGTGGGTCTCAGGATTACAAATCAGTACGACTCTCTCTCTCTCTCTCTACTCGTCCATCTTCCGCTCTGGCACTCGCGCTCTTGCGAGTCGATATCACTCGGTTTCTGTTGTTCCCAATCTCTCTCGTTTTGGTTCGTTTCTCTCTCTTTGCCGGCAGGCAAGAAAGGTAGGAGGTTCATGAGACTCTCGCTTCCCATCGGTTTGGGCGTCGCTCTCTCGGCGTCCGTCGTTGCTCCGCTGAATGCCGAACTGATCTTTGGCACAACGCAGCAGGGCTTCCTCGTCAGTTTTGATTCGGCAAGTCCCGGCACCATCAACACCGCGTTGCCGGTGCAGGGCCTGATGTCCAACGAGCACGTCGTCGGCCTTGACTTTGTGCGCACGAACTTCACGCTCTACGGGTATACCAACTTCGGTCGCACCTACACCATCAACCAGGACACCGCCCAGGCCACCTTCTCCGGTCAGGTGATGCCCTTTGACGGCAGCAACTTCGGCTACGACTGGAACCCGGTCGCCAACGCGTTCCGCGTCAACAGCGAGGCCGACCACAACTGCCGCCTGAACATCAACGGCAACACCATCGTGGACGAGAGCGCGCTCGCGTACGCCATGGGTGATTCTCGCCAAGGGGTGAACCCGAACGTCACCGCCTCCGCCTACACCAACAGCGTTGCCGGCGCGACCAGCACGCAGCTGTTTGTGATCGACACCCTCGCCAACACCCTCGGCCTGATCGCCACTCCCTCGAGCGGCCAGATCGCGACCGTGGGTGCGCTGGGCATCGATATCAACGCTCGTGGCGGCTTTGACATCTCCGGCGTCACTGGTGTTGCCTACCTGGGTGCCATGCTCCAGGGCGAGTCGGTCAGCCGTCTCTACTCAGTGAACCTCGCGACCGGCGTGGCTACCGAGGTCGGCCAGATCGATGGCGGCCTCGAACTCCGCACCCTGACTGTTGTTCAGCCCATCCCCGCTCCCGGCGCTCTCGCCGTGTTCGGCCTTGGCTTCGCACTCGCCGGCGGTCGCCGCCGTCGCAACTAAGCAGGTCCCGCGTCCATGTGACCGGGCGCCCGCGAGGAGCGCCCGGTTGCATGGACCTTCTCTGAAACAAGTGGCGTCCGCGGCCGGATTCACCGCTCCTCCTCTCTGATTGCGAGGCGCAGCGGGGGATCCGGCCGCGACGGCACAGTGCATGTGTCCCGCTGGAGGTGAGATTGGAAGCCGGCGGATCACACAGCAGCCGCTACGAGCCCGGCGTTGGCCGGCAGTAACGGGAGTTCTCACGACACGTTCGGGCACGGCGGAGTGAGGCTCATTTAGAGCCTCAAATCCAAGGTGCCACAAATATGGAGGGTCTTGTGATGCTACAGAATTCGAATCGCACTCGTCAGGATCGTCAGTCGGCATCGAAGGCGATCGGCGGCCCCATCATGGAAGGCTTGGAGGCGAGGTGCCTGCTCTCCGTCGACCTTGTCGGCGCGTTCATCGTGACCGAACCGCACACGCTTGCTCCGGGTGAGGATTTCAGCGCTGCGTACGTCGTGAACAACAACGGCGATGATGATGCCCCCGGGTTTTCGGTGCAGATGCGCCTCTCGACGGACAGCACGTTTGGCAACGCCGACGACATTGTTCTGGGTGTCGTGGAGCGGCCCAGCGGTCTGGCCGGCGACTCAAGCACCTCGATTGTGCGCACGTTCAGCATTCCCGAAGGTACGCCGACAGGCAGCTACTTCCTGGCATTCCGGGCCGACCCTGACAATCTCCTTGTGGAGAACGACGAGACCAATAACACCTATTTCACCTCGTCGCAGGTCATCACGGTGACCGAGGGTCTTACGGTGAATCTCGATGTCTTCGGCAACAGCGTCGAGATCGACGACGGATCGATCCTCACCTCGCTCGACAATCACACGCTCTTTGGCGATGTGGATGTCGGCCAGACCCAGGACCGCACCTTCACGTTGATGAACAACGGGTCGGGCACGCTGCAGATTCTCGCCATCTCGATCTCCGGCACAAACAACAGCGAGTTCGTCGTCATCGGCAACCCGGAAGCATCGCTGGCGCCGGGCGAGAGCATGAGCGTGGTGCTCCGCTTCGCCCCGACAGCAGAGGGGAACCGTGTTGCCCAGGTTCGCATCGACACCAACGACACCGATGACGGCACCGGTGATCCCAGCGAGTTCGTCTTCGCGGTCGGTGGTGCCGGGCACGAGGTTGGCGGACCTAATGAGGCCGAGATCGAGATCAGGGGGAACGCACAGGTCATCAACGACGGCGACTTGGCGGCTGGAACGGCGGACCACACCGGCTTTGGAGCGCTGCGGCTGAACAACGCCGAGCGGACCCGCACCTACACGATCTTCAACACCGGCGACCAGACGCTCACCATCTCCGGCATCACCCTCACCGGACGCAACGCGGGCGACTATGTCGTGCTCGATCAGATCGAATCGATCGATGCAGGACAGTCCGCGACCTTCCGCGTCCGGTTCGATCCGAACAGCCTGGGAAAGAAGATCGCCCTGGTCAACGTCTTCTCGAACGATGCCGACGAGAGCTCCTTCGTCTTCCGCGTCTCCGGGCGCGGGGCGACCAACGGCGGCCCCGGCGACGGCGCCGCGGAGATCGATGTTCAGGGGAACGGCCAGTCGATCGCCGATGGGGATACCTCTCCCTCCCGCGCGGACCACACCGTCTTCGGGGCTGTCGGTGTGAACGACGCCACACGGACCCGCACGTTTACGATCTTCAACACAGGAACGGCATCGCTCGATATCAACGAACTCTCGTTGTTCGGCCGGGATGCCGACAACTTCGTCATCCTGAATCAGCCGACATCGGTCGAGGCGGGCGGGTCGGCAACGTTCCAGGTCCGGTTCGATCCCGATGGCCTGGGTGACCGCCGGGCGGACGTCCGCGTGCTCTCCAACGACGCCGATGAAGGCGAGTACACCTTCAGGGTGCGCGGCCGCGGCGTGGATAACGCCCCGGTCGGCGACGGCGAGATCACCATTGCCGGTCTGTTGCAGATCGAAGACGGCGACACATCGTCGAGCGTGCCCGAGGGCACGCACTTCGGACCCGCAGCACAGGGCACCGCGATCGTCCGCACGTTCACGATCACGAACACCGGCTCGGGCGTGCTGAATCTCACGGGGCCTTTCGTGCGGATCGTCGGTCGCAACCCGTCTCAGTTCTCTATTACCCAGTTGCCCGACAGTTCTCTGGGCATCGGCGAAAGCACGTTCTTCACCGTTCAGTTCAACCCGGGCAGCATCGGTCAGAAGCGAGCGACCGTTGAGGTTCTCTCCGACGATGCGAACGAGGCGATCTTCAACTTCGACATTGTCGGACGCGGTCAGCCCGCCTGACCCAGGCCTAAAAGTTCAAAGACAAGGCAGCAGCGAGTCCTCCACGCACTGCGGTGGCCACCCGCGTTCATCCGTCTCACCACGCATGATCGCGGAGCCGCCGCGGGGCGAACGGGGGGTCAGCTCGGCCTACAGTCGCGAACAACGGATGGGAGTATCGCGCTCTAATAATCTGGCCACTGCTTTTCCAAGGATCCGGAAGGATCACATCCCCGATCCGTGTTCATCCGTGCGAATCCCTGACTCACTTCACGCGGGCCAGGCCTCACGCGCCAGCCGCTGATCTGATACGCTGTTCCCGTGGCGAAACTTGCCCGCACGGGAGCCCCGCGATGAACCGATCAGTCCTGCAGTCCACCCTCGCCGCGTGTCTGTCCGTCTTGCTTGCCGCGCCCGCGGCACAGGCGGACGTTCGCCTCCCCGCGATCTTTGGCGACAACATGGTGCTCCAGCGAGAGACCGACGCGGTGCTCTGGGGCTGGGCACGCCCCGGCGAGAAAGTGACCGTCACCGCTTCCTGGTCAGATGCTCCGCGCGAAACTGTTACGGATGCGGACGGCCGCTTCCGCCTGATGGTGCCGACCGCCAAGGCGGGTGGCCCGTTCAAGATCACCGTCGCCGCCGACAACTCAGTCACGTTCACGAACATCATGCTCGGCGAGGTCTGGCTGTGCAGCGGGCAATCCAACATGGAGTGGCCGCTCGCGGCGACTGACAACGCAGAAGCTACGATCGCGGGCGCGAAGCATCCGAACATCCGACTCTTCACCGTTGAGAACACTATCTCCGCTCACAAGCGGATCGATGTCAACGGAAACTGGTCGGAATGCACACCGAAGTCTGTTGGGACGTTTAGCGCGGTCGCGTACTACTTTGCCTGTGCGTTGCAGGATCGACTTGGCACGGATGTGCCCATCGGTTTGATCGCCGCGGATTGGGGCGGGACTCCCGCGGAATCTTGGGTGAGCGATGCCGGACTGCGCGACTTTCCTGAGTTTGCCGAGACGATCACATTCCTCAACGCGATGGGAAAGGATCCCGCAGCGCGTGAGAAGATCATGCGCGAGCGTGGCGAGGGATGGTGGAACAGCCTGGATCGCATCAGCAAGCCTTCGAACAACTGGGCGACCGCCGACTTTGACGACGCGGGCTGGAAAGCGTGCGCGCTCCCGGCAACCTGGGGCGATGGTGGCAGCGACGGCCTGAAGGGCTTCGACGGGGTTGGTTACTTCCGGCGAGTGATCGATCTTCCCGAGTCGTGGAACGGCAAGCCTGCCACGCTCGAACTCGGGCCCATCGATGACTACGACGACGCCTGGGTGAACGGGAAGCCGGTCGGCGCGACGCACGCCGACAATCAGTGGGCCGAGCCCCGTAAGTACGCCGTACCCGAGGGTGTGCTGCAAGCCGGACGCAACGTGATCGCGGTTCGTGTGCTCGATACCGCCGGCATCGGCGGCATGAACGGCAAGCCCGAACAACTTGTCCTCCGCGCTGCCGGTTCCGAGGGGCTCAACATTTTGCTAGCGGGCGAGTGGCGATACATGAAAGGCGCGGAAGCCAAGTCCCTTCCGGCGCGGAAGCCGAACGTCGGTATTGGCCCGAATATGGCCACCACGCTCTACAACGGCATGATCGCGCCGATTGTGGGCTTTCCCATCCGCGGTGCGATCTGGTACCAGGGCGAGTCCAACGTCGGACGGGCCGAGCAGTACGGCAAACTCTTCCCCGCGCTGATCCGGGATTGGCGGGCGCGGTGGAGGGAGGCAGGCGCGAAGACCGATCTGCCTTTCTACTTCGTCCAGATCGCGCCGTTCAACTATGGGGGAGATGGGCGTGCATCGGCCGCCCTCCGTGATGCCCAGCGAACTTCGCTGAGCACGCCCAACACCGGCATGGCCGTCACGCTCGACATCGCCGACCCGACGGACATCCACCCGCGCAACAAGAAAGATGTTGGTGCGCGACTGGCGATGTGGGCGCTCGCGCAGACCTACGGCCAGGAGATCCTTCCCTCGGGTCCGCTCTTCAAGGTCGCGCGGGCCGAAAGTCAGAATCTCCGTATCGAGTTCGACCACTCCGGAAATGGTCTGGAGTTCCGGGGCGATGAGGGGACCAAAGAGAAGGCCTTCTGGATTGCGGGTGACGATCGGAAGTTCCGAATCGCCAAGGCCGAGATTGACGGCGACACGATCGTCCTGAGTCACACAAAGGTACCCAAGCCCGTCGCCGTCCGCTACGCATGGAGCAACGCGCCCGCCGCGACTCTCTTCAACAAGGACGGCCTGCCCGCCTCTAGTTTCCGGAGCGACACATGGGGCGACGATGGCGCGCCGCCGAGCAACGACGACGAGATGCAGGGGTACCGTACCACCGAGCCCGGGTACAAAGACCTGTTCAACGGGCGCGATCTTGCGGGGTGGGTCAACGTCAACTGCGCACCGAGCACCTGGACCATCGGTGCCGACGATGAAGGGGGACCGCTCATCTCCTGTTCGGGCGTTCCGACGGGCGTCCTCCGCACCGACCGCATGTTCGAGAACTTCGAACTTGAACTCGAGTACCGCCACCACGTTCCCGGCGGCAACGCGGGGCTGTTCGTGTGGAGCGATGCGCTCACCGCCCGCGGCCAGCCGTTCACGCGCAGCGTCGAGGTCCAGGTCATGGACGGACAGGAGGGCGAGGGCTACACCAGCGACGGCGACATCTTCCCGATCCACGGCGCGAAGATGAAGCCGGTGAACCCGCGAGGCAACGGCGACCGAGCCTTCCCCACCGAGAAGCGAGCGAATCGCGCACCGCTCTGGAACCACTACCACGTCATCTGCAACAACGGAGAGATCAGCCTCGCCCTCAATGGAAAGGTCGTCACCCGCGGCACGGAGATCACGCCGCGAAAGGGCTACATCTGCCTCGAGGCGGAGGGAACTCCGGTCGATTTTCGCAACATTCGCATCAAGGAACTGCCCTCGACAGCGGGGGGCGCGACGAGCGAGCAGACCGCGGCGGCCGATCAAGGGTTCGTGTCGCTCTACACCGGTGTGGACTTCGCGGGCTGGAAACTGCTCGATGCGCACAAGGGCCACTGGTCCGCCAACGACTGGACGATCGCGTTCGACGGCAAGGCGGAGGGCGACCTGTGGAGCGAGAAGTCGTACAAGGACTTCACGATGATCTGCGATTGGCGCTGGAGCGGCGAGCCCAAGGATGCGGACCTGCCCGTCGTGCTTTCCAATGGCGAGTATGCCACCGATACGGATGGAAAGCAGAAGAGCCAGCGGGTCAAAGATGCCGGCGACAGCGGCATCTACCTCCGCGGCAGCAGCAAGAGCCAGATCAACATGTGGTGCTGGCCCATCGGCTCTGGAGAGGTCCACGGCTACCGAACCGACCCGACCATGTCGCCCGAAGTCCGCGCCGGAGCGACACCCAAGGTTGTTGCCGATGCGCCGCTCGGCCGCTGGAACCGCTTTGAGATCACCATGAAGGGCGACCGGCTGACGGTGGTGCTCAACGGCAAGACGGTCATCGAGGATGCTTACCTCCCGGGCATTGCCGCGGAGGGGCCTATCGCGCTCCAGGCGCACGGCAGCCCGATCGAGTTCTCGAACATCTACATCAAGGAACTGAAGTAGTTCACTCTGCCTGAATAGGACCTATACGTCCCATGAGACCCATACGCGCTTTCGCTCTTCTTGCGGTGTTTGTTGCGATCGCGGTCACCTTGCCGGCCCACGCACAACCAGACCGCATGGCCTGGTGGCGCGAGGCGCGCTTTGGCATGTTCATCCACTGGGGGCTGTACGCCGTCCCCGGCGGCGAGTGGGGGAGCCCCCCCAAGACGGACCACGGCGAGTGGATCCGCACCACTGCTCAGATTCCGATCGATGAGTATGACCGCCTCCGCGAGCGGTTCAACCCGGTGAAGTTCGATGCCGATGCGATCGTCCTCGCCGCGAAGAACGCGGGGATGGGCTACATCGTCATCACCACCAAGCACCACGACGGCTTCTGCCTCTTCGACTCCGCTGCCACCGACTTTGATGTGATGTCAACGCCCTTCAAGCGAGACATCATGCGAGAGATGGCCGACGCCTGCCGCAGGCACGGCGTCAAGATCGGCTGGTACTACTCGATCATGGACTGGCACCACCCCGACTACCTGCCCCGCAGGGATTGGGAGAAGGATCGGACCGCCGCGGAAGCCAACTTCAACCACTACGTCGCCTACATGAAGGCCCAACTCAAGGAACTGCTCACCAACTACGGGGACATCGGCGTCCTCTGGTTCGACGGGCAATGGGAGGGCAACTGGAACGACGAGCGCGGCAAGGACCTCGAGGCCTACGTCCGCTCCATCGCGCCCAACGTGATTATCAACAGCCGCGTCGGTCGCGCGGGCGGGAACTACGGCCTCGATGCCGAGAGCGGCATGCTCGGCGACTACGCCACGCCCGAGCAGTTCATCCCCGATGCATCGCCCGGTTTCGACTGGGAGACCTGCATGACGATGAACGATCACTGGGGGTACAACCGCGCCGACGAGAACTTCAAGAGCACAACGACACTGGTCCGGATGCTCGTCGATGTCGCGAGCAAGGGCGGCAACCTTCTCCTCAACATCGGGCCCACCGAGAAGGGCGAGATTCCTCCCGAGTCCGTGCGGCGGCTGAGAGGCATCGGCGCGTGGATGACCGACAACGGCGACTCCGTCCGAGGCGTGGACATGAGCATCGCCGTGGGCCGCCAGGTCCGCGGCAGCCCGTTCCCGCCGGGCCACCTGCCTTGGGGCCGTTGCACGAGCCGGATCATGCCAGAGGTTGTGCGCGACACGCGCTTGTATTTGCACATCTTCGACTGGCCCAAGGACGGCCGCCTCGTTATCCCCGGCATCTCCAACACCACGACGGGCGAGCAGGCGTGCAGGATGCTCGCTGGACAGGATTCTCGCCTCCTTATTGTGCAGCGCGACGAGAACGCCCTGATCGTGCTACTGCCCCCACAGCCGGCCAACGACATCGATTCCGTCGTCCAGATCGATATCAGCGGAGAGCCGGACATTGCGGTGCCACCGGTGATTTCAGCCGCGGCGGACATCTTCATCGACTCCCTTCCTGTGACGCTGGCGAGCGAACGCGACAACGTCGAAGTTCGCTACACGCTCGACGGGACCGACCCGGTTCCAACCTCGCCGCTGGTGATGGCTCCAGTCGTCATTGACCGTGCGCGAGAGGTCCGCGCCGCCTGCTTCCGTGATGGCCGCCGCGTAAGTCCCGTCGCCACTCGCGAGTTCAATCTCGTCCCGCCGCGACCCGCGTACGTTCCCGCGGCGAGCGAACGGGGGCTGAAATGTCACATCCACACATGGGAGACCGGGGACATCCAAAGCGTCGAAGAACTCATCTCGATGCAGTCAATCGCGGAGCAGGTGGTGCCCGACTTTTCGCTCAACGCCGTCCAGCCCCGCGAGAAGCACTGGGGCGTGCGCTACCGCGGCCTGCTCCGCGTGCCCCGAACCGGAGTGTACGAGTTTTCCGTTGGATCAGATGACGGCAGCCGTCTCTGGATCGGGGGCGACCTCGTCGTTGACAACGACAAGCCGCACAGTTTCAAGGCCGAGCTCGGCGTGTACGCACTCACCGAGGGCCTCCACCCCATCTTCGTCCAGTTCTTCGAGAACTGGGGCGGCTGCGCTCTCAGCGTGCAGTGGCGCCAGATCGGACACCCGATGCGGGCTCTCGAACCCGCCGATCTTGCGCATGAGCCGTGAAGGTTGTGTGAACACTGCGCAAGGACCGACAACGGTGTTCACAATCGAGCACGCGCGTTTCGCAATGATTCATACAACCTGAAGGCGATCTTTATCCTCTTAACGGAGGCGATCTCTAGTCTCTCCGTTGCATGAGCCGCGTGCATGACGCAGCGGCCGCGCATGGAGATGCAGAATGAAGAATCGCCGTGGGTTTACGTTGATCGAGTTGCTGGTGGTGATCGCTGTGATCGCGCTGCTCGTCGGGTTGCTGCTCCCCGCGCTGGGCTCGGCCCGGGCGTCGGCCCGAGCAACCGCGTGCTCGGTGAACGCGCGCACCGTCGCGCAGGCCGTCGCCTTCTACCTCACCGACAGCGAGTACTTTCCCCCGAGTTATGTCTACGCCGATGCGCAGACCGGCATGACCTGGGTGAAGGAGCAGCAGCTCGACTCTAACCCCAATCCCGCCAACGGCTATGTCCACTGGAGCGCAGCGCTCCTCGGCGACGGGGACAAGGTTCCCCAGAAGGCCTTCGAGTGCCCCGCCGCGCCGAAGGGTGGCGCGCCCGCGACCAATCCCGGGCAGAACGCGGAGGCCTGGGAGTCCTGGCAGCAGAACGACCTGGGCCAGGGCGCTCCCGGCGGGCCGACGCCCGACGACCGTCAGGCCAAGCGAATGGCCTATACCGGCAACGCGGCCATCTTTCCCCGCAACAAGTTCAACATCACCTCGCCCCGCCGCAACCAGCTCGTCCGCGATGCCCGCATCACCTTCCCGTCCCGGACGATCCTTGCGACCGAGTTCCTGCACCTCGCCGGCGACTGGCAGACGATCGCCGACGGGGCAGAGAGCAAGAGCCATCGGCCGATCACCCCCTTCATCGGCGGGTCGTCGGGCACCAACGTCTATCAGGAGCCCGACTTGGGCAACGTGCCGCGGTTCTTCTACCCCAACGAGAACGAGATCTATCCCAAGGATCAACTCGGCGCGGGCATGATCCGCGACGGGAACAGCATCCTCAACGCCGTGGGCCGCACGCACCCAAACAAGGACAAGCGAATCGGCGGCGGCGCGAACTTCTCGTTCATCGACGGGCACGTCGAGAGCATGAACGTTCTCGAATCCATCAAGCGGCAACTCTGGGGAGACAAGTTCTACAGCCTCACCGGGCGCAACACCAACGTCGACACCGACGGGTTTTGACGCGTCTTGGCCCCGAGCAATCTTCGCAACGGTTTGACACGCGGAGAAGGTTTCCGCCGAATCCGTGGGTGATAATCAGCGCATCGCCGGCACACACCGTGCCGCACGAACGGACGAGATGAGGCCGCCAGACCAACAGGCGGCAAGAACATCCCAAGCGTATTGAGCACTCCGATGGGCACGGGCCTGGTGCGTCGGGGCGCTGTCGCCTCGCAACAACGACTCCCGGCGCTCGGGCCGCCGGGACAGGCCCATTACGGTCGGCTCGCCCGGCGCCGGCACGCGGAATGTGTCAGACCCAATCCCCCCTGTCCCTTGGAGGTTCGAATGATTCGGAAGACGAACTTGAAACTGGCGCTCTCCGTCGCGTGCGGCGCGGCGGTCGGCCTCACATCGCTCGCAACGGCCCAGCCTGACTTTGTCAGCATCTCCGGCGCAACGCTGCTGGAGAACCTCTTCAACGCACGGGCGGCAACCGTCGATTTCATCGACGTTGATGCAAACGGTGTCGCCCGCGGCTTCCCAAGCGGGACAAACCAGCAGCTCGCCCCGTACGTGCTGCCGACCTTCGGCATCACCTGGGTCTGGGACCCGTCCGTGAAGGTCGCGGTGGTCTACGACGCCGTCGGCTCCACCAACGGCTTTCAGGAGCTTCTCCGCTTTGGCCGCACGTTTGTAACGCAGCCGGGCAC
>ENA-ORBV01002824-ORBV01002824.1-microbial-mat-metagenome-genome-assembly--contig:-NODE-2824-length-36048-cov-8.740430_pt1 | contig 36048 bp, 26 predicted proteins | sample MGYA00237777_ERZ505514 | MGnify/ENA primary metagenome ERZ505514 (study PRJEB26160, sample SAMN06269048) | microbial mat metagenome | isolation source: Oligotrophic lake microbial mat | place... | reverse complement strand
TTTTCAAGCAGAAGACGGCATACGAGATTCGCCTTAGTCTCGTGGGCTCGGAGATGTGTATAAGAGACAGGGGATCGGTCGCCGTGTCGGTGGTGCTGCGGCCCGCCGTTCCGGTAAGCGCCTGGGGGTGGCTGCCGCTGCTCGCCGGTCAGGCGGCCCGCGAGGCGGTCGCTGCCGCCGTCGTCGGCGCCGCGACGGTTCTGCTGAAGTGGCCCAATGACGTCCTGATACGCGGCAGCGACGCCGACGGCAAGATCTGCGGGCTGCTGGCCGAGGTCCGGGGCCCGGACGTCGTCATCGGGGCGGGTCTGAACACCAACGTCGACGCCGCAGGCCTGCCGGTGGCCACGGCCACGTCGTTACGCCTGGTGACAGGCGGGACGGTCGACCCGACGGGGGTGGTCGCCGGCTACCTCACCCGGTTGGCGTCATGGTGGCGGACGTGGCACCTCGCCGCGGGTGACGCGGCCGCCTGCGGCCTGCTGGCCGCCCATCAGCGGTGGTCGGACACCATCGGTCGAGAGGTGCGGGTCACTGTCGAGGGGGGCGCTGGCGTCACGGGAAGGGCGCTGAGCGTCGATGAGGTCGGCCGGTTGGTGGTGCTTCAAGCCGAAGGCACGACAATTGTGATGAGCGCAGGAGACGTGATCCACGTCAGGTGAGGAAGCGTTGTCACGGGCGCACTGCATGAAGGGTGAGGTCTATCGAAGGGGACATCGGTGCTGGATCTGTAGGCGACGCTGAGCCTGGGTGTCGGGAGTCAGTCCGGAAGGGTGCCGGGGATGACATGCGGTGGGAACGAGGCCGGGGCCGAGGACCGGTAGCTCGCGCCGCTCGGGGTGTGGCTCGCACTGGGCACCGACGGCTTGCTGGGCCCGGCCGCCAACGTCTGCTGTCCCAGCACGGGGGCGTCCAGCTCTCCCGGCGCACCCTCACGGTCGCCCCGGAAGACCACGTATCGGTAGGCGGTGAACCGGAACGCCATGCCGAGCACCAGCCCGACGCCGTTCTTGGCGATGTTGTCCGCCAGTGCCGACTCGAATCCCAGGATGTAACGGGAGACAGCGAGGCAGCCCACCGCGATCCCGATGCCGATGACGTTCATGACGAAGAACAGCACGGCCTCGCGGTGGATCTGGCTGCGGCGGCGATGCCGGAACGTCCAGTACCGGTTGCCCAGCCAAGCAACGACGGTGGCGACGACCGCGGAGATGATCCCGGCCGTCAAGGGCTTCCCCGCCAGCACTGGCTGCTCGCCGACGTGGAGCAGCGCGTTGAACAGGCCCACGTCGACGACGAAGGCCACGGCACCGACCGTGCCGAACTTGATGAACTCGCGGACCACCAGATGCATCGCGTCACGGCCACGCCGAACCAGGGCGATGAGGCTGGTCAGAGGGCCTGTCGCTGGCTCCGTGACACCAGGGCCGGCGACGGGTGAATTCAGCACGGCCGTCACGGTACGCCACCGTTCTGCGTAGGCTCTCTCGGTGAGCGCCGATCGTGTCCGAGTTGATGCCGGCGTTCCACCGACCGTCGGTGTGGTCGGTGGTGGCCAACTGGCGCGAATGCTCGTCCCTCCCGCGGTGGCCCTGGGCATCGGGCTACGGGTGCTGACCCGCTCGACTGACGAGTCGGCCGCGGCCGTCGCCGAGCACATCGTCGGTGACCCCGACGACCCCGCGGCACTTCGGCGGCTGTCCTCGGGTGTCGATGTCATCACTTTCGATCATGAACTCGTGCCGGGTGAGCACCTTGCCGCACTTGAGGCCGACGGGGTCGTGCTGCGCCCTGGTGCGCGATCCCTTGAGCACGCCCAGGACAAGCTCGTGATGCGTCGCCGGCTGAGCACCCTCGGCGTCGCCGTTCCGGCCTGGACGCAGGCGTGGTCAGCCGCAGAGGTGCTCGCTTTCGGGGATCGAGTCGGCTGGCCCGTGGTCGTCAAGCGCGCCCGGGGCGGCTATGACGGCCGTGGCGTGCTGGTTCTGGACCGCGATGCGGTGGCTGCCGAACCGGTGATCGATGAGTGGTCGGCCGACGGCGCGGGGTTGCTGGTCGAGGAGCGGGTGACGTTCCGCCGCGAACTGGCAGTACTGCTGGCGCGCAGTCCGAGCAATCAGGTGTGCGTCTGGCCGGTGGTGCAGACGGTGCAGGTGGACGGGATGTGCCGGGAAGTCCTGGCGCCCGCGCCGGATCTCGACGACGAGACGGCCGCGGCGGCCGCGCTGGCGGCGACCCGGATCGCGGCAGAGCTGGGGGTGGTGGGGGTGATGGCCGTCGAGGGTTTCGAGCCGGAGCCCGCAGCGATCGCCGCCGGCGCGCCACGCTTCATCGTCAACGAACTGGCGATGCGACCGCACAACAGTGGCCACTGGACCATCGACGCCTGCGTCACCAGCCAGTTCGAGAACCACCTGCGAGCGGTCCTCGACCTGCCGCTGGGTGATGTGACCAGCCGGGCACCCGCCACCGCCATGGTCAACATCGTCGGAGCGCCGCCGCCGGACTTCCAGGCCGACCTATACCCCGCCTACCTGCACGTCATGGCCCGCGATCCCGGTGCCCGGGTGCATGTTTACGGCAAGCAGGTACGTCCGGGCCGCAAGGTCGGTCACGTCACCGTGTCCGCCGCCACCCACGAGGAGGCGCTGGAACGGGCGCGGCACGCCGCCGGCTTCATCGCGGGGACGGTGCACGAGTGAACGCGGTGCCGGCGGTGGCGGTGGTGATGGGGTCGGACTCGGACTGGCCCGCGATGTCGGCCGCCGCGGACGTCCTGGAGGAGTTCGGCATCGCCCATGACGTCGACGTCGTCTCCGCCCACCGGATGCCGCACCAGATGATCGAGTGGGGTGCGACCGCCGAGGAGCGGGGCCTGCGCGTGATCATCGCGGGCGCCGGCGGGGCCGCCCACCTGCCCGGAATGTTGGCGGCCGTGACCACGCTGCCGGTCATCGGGGTGCCGGTGCCGCTCGCGCACCTCGACGGCCTGGACTCGTTGCTCTCGATCGTGCAGATGCCCACCGGGGTCCCGGTGGCAACGGTCGGCATCGGCAAATCCGGCAACGCTGCCCTCCTGGCGGTGCGGATTCTCGCGGCCGGCGAGGGCGAGCAGGCGATCCGGTTGCGCTCGGGGCTGCTCGCCTATAGAGAGCGGTCCCGGTCACAGGCCGTCGCGAAGGGACAGGCGCTGCGTTTTAGGCGCTGATGATCCAACCGGTGACGTCCCAGCCGGTGACGTTCCAGGCGGTGAGGTTCCAGCCGGTGACGTTCCAGGCGGTGAGGTTCCAGCCGGTGACGATCCAGGCGGTGACGATCCAGGCGGTGACGATCCAGGCGGTGAGGTTCCAGGCGGACCCGCTCAGGGGGCCGGCGGCAGGCTCGGCACCGAGCCGGGGGCCGTGGGCACTTCGACGGCTGGTTCCTGTGCGGCGGCCAGCGCCGCGACGGTTGCCATATCGTCGGCCAGCAGCGCCGACCACAACTGCTGCGAGGCTACGGGGTCCCACTCCACAGCCGACCCGGCCGGTGTCGAGAGGTTGAGGTTGGACACCGGCACGGTCATGGTGATGCCGCCGCCACCGGCGATCGAGCGCATTCCCAGCAGGAACCTGCCCAGGTCGATCGGCCCGGTGTCGGCGTCGACGGTCAGCGCGGACCCGCCCGCGGCCGCCACCCGGTACCCCGTGAAGGGGTTGAGCACGGTCGCGGGGCTGGCCGCCTGGGTGACGATGGCCGAGAGGATGGCGCGCTGACGGGCCACCCGGGCCAGGTCGCCTTGGGCGTCGGTCTTGCGGCTACGGGCCAGGCCCAGTGCCTGCGCGCCGTTGAGGGTCTGACAGCCGGCGGCCAGGTCGATCCCGGCGTCGGGGTCGGTGATCGGGGCCGGCAGGCAGGTCTCGACGCCACCGATGGCATCGGTGATCCTGGCGAAGCCGCCCAGGCCGGTCTCGACATAGGAATCGATGCCGATGCCGGTTGCGTCGGTGATGGTCTGTGCGAGCAGCGCGGGGCCGCCGAACGCGAACGCCGCGTTGATCTTGTTCTGGCCGTTGCCGGGAATGCTGACGTAGGAGTCCCGGGGAATGCTGATCAGCACGGGCTGTTGCCCGCCACCCGGCACATGCAGCAGCAGGATGGTGTCGGTTCGCTTGCCCGCGGCGTCGGCCTCGCTGCCGCTGTTGAGGTAACCCACGTCCGCCTCGGTCAGCCCCTCCCGCGAATCTGACCCGACCAGCAGGTAGGTGGTGCCGGCGGTGTCTGTGACGGTCGGCAGGGCATCGGTCTTGGTGACGTTGCGCCAGGCCACGCCGCCCAGCGAGAACGGATACCCGATACCGATGATGAGCAGCAGCACCAGGATCGTGCGGAGCAGGCGCAGCGGGCGCCGACCACGCCGCGCGGGCCGCGCCGTGGGACGGCTCGGCGCGCCCGGGGCCGGTCCGCGGTCGGCCCGCGACGGGGCGCGACCCGAGGGGACATCGTGGGAATCGTAGGAATCGAAGGCCCGACCGAGCCGGGTGTCGTCCGGGTCGGGAGTTGCCGAGCGCGAGCGCGCCGAGCGGGCGGCCGACGTGGCCGAGCGGCTGCTGCCGGGTGTGGCGGTCGGTGCGGCCGCGGCAGCTGAGGCAGGGGGCGAGGCGTCCCGGGCGTCGCGCACGAAGCGCGGTGCGGTCGGCCGTCCGGTGATGTTGTCCCGAATCGTGCCGTCACCGCGGTGACCCTGAACGGGGACCGGCTTGCCCGGAATCGGCATCTGCCGGGTCGGATCCACGTCGCGGTAGCGGTCATCCTCAGGCACCTCGTCACGGTACGCGCCAAACCGGAAGCACGCCCGCACGAAGCGCGGAAGTGCTCCGGGCGTGGCCCGCTCGTGCCCGCCCGATCAGACCCGCGGTCGGCCCAGTGCGCGGTACTGCCAGCCGGCCGCGCGCCAGGTGGCGGGATCCAGGGCGTTGCGGCCGTCGAGGATCCGCTTGTGCCGTACCACCTCGCCGAACTTGACCGGGTCGAGCTCGCGGTACTGCGCCCACTCGGTCAGCAGCAGGACGACGTCGGCGTTCTCGGCCGCTTCCTCGGCGGTCGCCGCGAAGCGCAGGTCCGGCCACAGCCGCCGCGCGTTGTCCAGGGCCTCCGGGTCGGTCACGGTGACGTACCCGCCCTGCAGCCCGATCTGGGCGGCCACGTTGAGGGCGGGGGAGTCGCGGATGTCGTCGCTGTCGGGCTTGAACGCTGCCCCGAGCACGGCGATCCGGGCGCCCATGAGCGAGCCGCCCAGTTCCTCGCGCGTGAGTTCGACCATCCGGGTGCGGCGACGCATGTTGATCGCGTCGACCTCGCGCAGGAACGTCAACGCCTGGTCGGCACCCAGCTCGCCGGCGCGCGCCATGAAGGCCCGGATGTCCTTGGGCAGACAGCCACCACCGAAGCCCAGGCCGGCGCCCAGGAACCGGCGCCCGATCCGGGCGTCGTGACCCAGCGCATCGGCGAGTTGCGTGACGTCGGCCCCGACCAGCTCGCAGACCTCGGCCATCGCGTTGATGAAGGAGATCTTCGTCGCGAGGAACGAGTTCGCCGCCACCTTGACCAGTTCGGCCGTGGCGTAGTCCGTGGCGACCTTCGGGGTGGGCGCGGCGAGCGGGGTGGCATAGACCTCATCGAGCATCGTCTCGGCGGTGGTCGCGGCTATGCCGGGTGGCAGGCCGTACACCAGCCGGTCCGGGTGCAGCGTGTCCTTGACGGCGAAGCCCTCCCGCAGGAACTCCGGGTTCCAGGCGAGAATCGCGTGCTCGCCGACCGGCGTCAGCTCCTCGACCAGCGCCGCCAGGCGGGCGGCCGTGCCGACGGGGACGGTGGACTTGCCGACCACCAGCGCGGGAGCATCGGCGGTGCCACGGAGCTGGGGTACCAGCGCCTCCACGGCGGCGTCGACGTAGCGCAGGTCGGCGGCATACTCGCCCTTGCGCTGCGGCGTTCCGACGCAGACGAAGTGGACCTGGTAGTCCGAGACCTCGGCGATGTCGGTGGTGAAGCGCAGCCGGCCGGTGGCCAACGCGCGGGTCAGGAGCTCGGGCAGGCCCGGCTCGTAGAAGGGCGCCTCGCCCACCGAGAGCGCGCCGATCTTGGCGGCGTCGACGTCGACCCCGATGACGTCGTGGCCCAACTCCGTCATGCACGCGGCATGGACCGCCCCCAGATAGCCACAACCGATCACAGACATGCGCATGGCAGGCGAGATTAGCCGGGGCGGGGCGCTTCGCGTGCGCTCCCCCCGTGGCAGTGGCCGATTGGCCGGATTACCCGCGGGTAACTGCAGCGATATCCTTCCGGGGTGAGCGATGAAGCCATGAGCGCGTTCCGGCTGAGCCCCGACCAGCTAGACCTCCGCAAGGCGGTGCGGGAGCTGGCTGAGGAGGTGATCGCGCCGCACGCGGCGGCCGTCGACCATGACGCCAGGTTCCCGCAGGAGGCCTACGACGCGCTGGTCGCGGCGGACTTCCACGCCCCCCACGTCCCGCAGGCCTACGGCGGCGTCGGAGCGGACGCGCTGACGACATGCCTGGTCATCGAGGAGGTGGCACGTGCCTGCGGATCCAGCTCGCTGATCCCGGCGGTCAACAAACTCGGGTCGATGCCGCTGCTGCTCGCCGGCGACGAAGCCGTCAGGCAGCGCTACCTGCCCGCGCTGGCCAGTGGGGAGGCGATGTTCTCCTACGGTCTGTCCGAGCGGGAGGCCGGATCGGACACCGCGGCGATGCGGACCCGCGCGGTGCCCGAGGGCGAGGGCTGGCGGCTGCACGGCCAGAAGTCGTGGATCACCAACGCCGGGGTGAGCCGGTTCTACACCGTGATGGCGGTCACCGACCCGGACGCCGGGTCCCGCGGCATCACGGCCTTCGTCGTCGAGGCCGACGACGAGGGTCTGGCGTTCGGGGCGCCGGAACGGAAGCTGGGGATCAAGGGCTCGCCCACCCGGGAACTGCTCTTCGACGGCGTGTACCTGGGCCCCGAGCGCCTGGTCGGCGAGCCCGGGCAGGGCCTCAAGCTGGCGTTGCGGACCCTGGACCACACCCGGATCACCATCGGCGCGCAGGCGGTGGGGCTGGCGCAGGGTGCGCTGGACTACGCCCTGGGCTACGTGCGCGAGCGGCGGCAGTTCGGGCGAGCGGTGGCGGAGTTCCAGGGTGTGCAGTTCATGCTCGCCGACATGGCGATGCAGCTGGAGGCGGCCCGCCAGCTGGTCTACGTCGCGGCCGCGGCCAGCGAGCGCGCGGCGGCCGGTGTAGCGGGGCCGGAGGAGAACCTGTCGTTCCTCGGCGCCGCCGCCAAGTGCTACGCCTCGGACGTCGCGATGTCGATCACCACCGATGCGGTGCAGTTGCTGGGCGGGGCGGGCTACGTGTCGGACCACCCGGTCGAGCGGATGATGCGCGACGCCAAGATCACGCAGATCTATGAGGGCACGAACCAGATCCAGCGGCTCGTGATGGCTCGACAGCTGGTGTCCTGAACACGCGTTCTGATCTCTCGTGATCGTGCAGGGGGCCGAATGGGGGTGAAACCTCCCAGGAACCGGTAACCGCCTTCAGCCCCGCCCCCGGTGGCCGAAAGTAGCTCCATGCGCACGCTGAGTATTTTCGCGTCCGTTTCGTTAGCGGTGGGGCTGCTCGCTTTCGATGTCGTGGACATACCTGCTGCCCAAGCGGTACCGGTGGCGCCCGAGGTGGACGCCGTCTCGCTGGCCGGAGTGGATGCGGCCGCGGTACGCAGCGAGGGGACGGACTCCCGACCGGACGAGCGCCCGGCGCAGGGACCGGCACCCGATGCGCGACCCGAGCTGATGACATCGGAGCTGTCCACTCAGGACTTCTCCGTGATGGGGGTGACCTGGGACGCCGACAGCGTCGCCGCCGCCTCGGCAGTTGTCTCGGCGCGGGTGCGAGTCGACGGTGACTGGAGCGAGTGGGAGGTGCTGGACCTCAACGACACCGCACCCGACCCCGGCACGGACGAGGCGCGGGCGGCGGCTGACATCGTGGCCACGGAGCCGCTGGCCGTGGTCGGCGGTGAGGCCGTGCAGGTGCGCATCGACACCAGCAGCGGCGAGGTTCCCGCCGACGTCGAGGCCGTCGTCATCGACCCCGGGACCTCGCGCGCCGATGACCCGGCGGTGCGCGGCGGGGCGCTGTCGACGGCGAATGCGGTGGCCGGCCGACCGTCGATCATCACCCGCGCCCAGTGGGGCGCCGACGAGAGCCGCCGCAGCTGTGGCAACGGGGTCATGAACACGATCAAGGCGGCGGTGGTGCACCACACGGCGGGCACCAATTCCTACGGCCCGGCGGACAGCGCGGGCCTGATCAGGGGCATCTACGCCTATCACACCGGCACGCTGGGCTGGTGCGACATCGGCTACAACTTCCTCGTCGACCGCTACGGCCAGGTGTTCGAGGGTCGCGGCGGCGGCGTGGAGAAGGCGGTGCGGGGGGCGCACGCCGGCGGGTTCAACGAGAACACTTTCGGCATCTCGGCGTTGGGTGACTTCAACACGGCGAGCGCGCCCGACGTCATGGTCGAGGCCATCGCGGGGGTGGCCGCCTGGAAGCTGCAGGGGTCCTACCGCGACCCGCTGGGCAGCACGCAGCTGACCAGCGCAGGCGGCGGCACGGCCAAGTTCCCGGCGGGCCAGGTGGTGACGCTGCCCGTGATCATGGGCCATCGTGACGTCGGCAGCACCGCCTGCCCCGGCGCCAACCTCTATTCCCGCCTGGACTGGATCCGGCAGCGGACATCGGCGCTGATCGGCGCCGCGCTCGTCGACCCCACGGTGTCCTCGGCCAGCCTGGCAAGTGGGGGATCGGTCGCGGTCACTGCGGGCGCCACGGGTGATCTGACGTGGCGGTTGGAGGTCGTCGACCTGTGCTCCGCCACCGTCATCGCCGAGCGCAGCGGTACTGCAGGCCGGGGCCGCAACGTCAACACGTCCTGGGACACCAAGCGCACCGGCGGCAGTCCAGCGGGTCCCGGCAGCTACCGGCTCTCACTGCGCGCCACCGGCGCCTCGGGGCCTGCGCTGAGCAGGTCGTGGCCGGTGACCGTCACAGGCACACCGGACACGGCCGGGGCGGGTGGCGCACCCGCGAGTCAGGCCGGTGCGTTCGTGCCGCTGACGCCCGCTCGCTTGCTGGACACCCGAACCTCGGGCGACGCGCTGGTGGCCGGCGACACGCGCAACGTGGTCATAACCGCGCGCGGCGGGGTGCCGGCCAACGGGGTGACCGCTGTCGCCCTCAACGTCACCAGCGCTTGCGTCTCGCAGACCGCGGCCTCCTACATCACGGTCTGGCCAACAGGGTCGGCCAAGCCGAACACCAGCTCTTTCAACACCTCGGCCAGTGACACCGCGGCATCGCTCGTGGTGTCGGGTGTCGGTGCCGGCGGCGCCGTGAGCATCTACAACGACACGGGCACGACACACCTGATCGTCGACGTCGTCGGCTACTTCACGTCGGCCGGCGGTGGCACGAACTACCAGCGACTGACTCCGCGGCGGGTCTTCGACTCGAGGGTGTCCGGCGGTGTCTTGGCCGACGGTGCCACCCGGGTGGTGACTCTGAGCGGGCAAGCGGGCACGGCGGGGGCGGCCTTGAACGGCGCCGTGCTCAACGTCACCGTCGCGGGAGCGCAGTCTCCCGGTTTCGTCACGGTGTTCCCTGCGGCGGCGGCGCGGCCGCCGACCTCGACCGTCAACCTCGTGCCCGGCGCCGATGTGGCCAACCGCGCCTACGTCGGTCTCGACTCGAACGCCTTCTCGATCTTCATGGGAGGGGGTCCGGCGCATGTGATCGTCGACCTGGTCGGGTACTACACGACCACGGCTGTCACCGGGGGGTCGTTCTCCTCGACCGGGCCCTCGAGAATCCTCGACACCCGATCCGGGGAGGGTGGCATCACGGGTCCGCTCGCTGCCGGCCAGGAGATCGACCTGCGCGTCGCGGGCGTGGCCGGTGTTCCCGCGGGTGCCCGGGCCGTGGTCCTGACGGTCACCGGAGATGCTGCGACGGCCGTCACCTACTTGACCGCGTGGCCGAAGGGTGAGAGCAGGCCGAACACCTCCGACCTCAACCTGCGGCCGGGCGGCGCGAGGGCCAACGTCGTGGTGGCCAACGTCGGTGCGGACGGGCAGATCAAGCTGTTCAACGACAAAGGGTCGACACACGCCATCGTCGACATCGTCGGCTACTTCAGCTGAGCGGTGGCGGCGGCCGGTAGGGCGCGGTCGCCGCCACTGGCTTGAACATCGCCTGTACGGCGGAGCGGGCTACGGCCGGGGGCAGCAGGCGACGCTTGCGAAACGCCAGCGGCAGTCCTCGGACAGCAGCCGCCCCGGCCCGCAACCGCACCCAGGTCCGGGCGGACCGGGGGCCCATAGCGAGGGTCAGCGACACCACGGTGGCGGGGTAGCGCGCCCATTGCAGCGAGGCAAGCTGCCAGGAGGCGTTGCGGGCCAGCACCAACAGGCGGTTGCGCTCGTTGTAGTACCTGAAGGTGTCCGATCCCTCAACGCTCGACATCGCGTGCCGATGCTCGACCATCGCGGCCGGCACGTGCCGCGCTCGCAGCCCGAGCAGCCGAAACCGCCAAGCCAGGTCCAGGTCCTCGTAGTAGAGGAACAAGTCCGGATCCATCCCGCCGGCGGCCCGGACGGCGGCGACCCGCAGCAGCACCGCCGCCCCGGTTGCGCCGAACGGCTCGGCCCGGGTGTGGCGCGACTGCCACGGCACCAGCCAGTCCCGGTCGTAGCCGTATCCGTCCGGGGTGATCTCCAGGCCGGTGCTATTCGTGAGCTGCGCCTGCATGTGTGATGCATCGGGTCCGAGCAGCTGGACCGACGGCTGGACGGCCGCCACCGACTCCTCCTGCGCCGCGTCGACCAGAAGCCGGATCGTGTCCGGTGCTGCCCGGGCGTCGTCGTTCATCACGAAGGCCCAAGGCGTTGTGACCAGATCCAGGGCCAGGGCCACCCCGCCCGCGAAGCCCCGGTTGGTGTCGCTGCGCAGGGTGCGGACGCTACCCCGGTAGCGGGCGAGCACGTCACGGGTCGCGGCGTCGGCATCGTTGTCCACCACGAGGACGTTCACGCCACCGGGGTGGTCCTGGGCCAGCAGGGAGTCCAGGCACTCGGCCAGGAACGACGACGAGCGCCACGCCACCACGACCGCGGTCACCGCCGCGGCGGCGGTCCCGCTGGCCGCGCTCACAGCTGAGCTGCCAGCCGGTAGGCCCGCACCGTTGCCAGGGCGCACTCCTGCCAGGTGAAGCGGGCGGCGTGGGCCCGCCGCGCCGCAGCCGCGGAACTGTGCGGGTGCTCGTCGGGCAGGTGGGCGATGGCGCTCGCCCAGGCGTCCACATCCAGTGCCGGGACGAACACCGCGTCCGGTGGCGCCACCTCGCGCAGCACTGGCAGGTCGCTTGCCATGACCCGCCGCCCGGCTGCGGAGGCCTCGAGAATTGGCAGGCCGAAGCCCTCGGCCAGCGAGGGAAGCACCAGGGCGGCGCTGCCCGCCACGACCGTCCGCAGGTCGGCCTCGTCCAGGCGGCCCAGCCGGGCTACCCCTTCGCCGTCGTCGTCCCCGGTCGACGTCCCGCCGCCCCAGCCGACACCGCCGACGATCACGAGGTCCAGGCTGTCCGGGTTCCGGGCGCGGGCCAGACGGTGGGCAGCAAGCAGGGTGACGAGGTTCTTCCGCGGTTCCGCTGTGCCGACGAAGACCAGGTACGGCCGGCCGCGGCGTCGTGCTCCCGCAGCGTGCCCGTCGTCGATCCCCAGCCGCGTCAGCGTCGCGGGGTCCGCCTGTGTGCCGGCCCACCTCTCGGCGTCGACACCCAACGGGGTGGCGACCACCCGGTCCGCGGGCACCCCGAGCCGCTCGATCACGTCGGAGCGAACGGCCTGCGACGGGGTCACCACTACCGTGCGCCGCCGGAGCAGCGCCCGTGGCAGCAGGGTGGCGTGCGCACGTGAGCGGGCCCTCACGGTGCCAGGATGGGTGAGGAATGCCAGATCATGAACAGTGACGACCGAGGCCGCCCGCCACGTGGGGGGGGAGAGGAAGTTGGTGCCGTGGAACACATCACACGGGCCACTGAGCAACTCGACCGGGGGCCACCGTCCATATTGCCATGCGGCCATCAGCAGCCGTGCCGGCAGCCGGCGCGACGCCACCCGGGCGCCTGGCATCGCCGGAAGCACCCCCCGCCAGGAGAAGGCGACGAGGGTCAGGTCAGGGCGATCGGCACCGGGCAGCCTGGTGAGCGCACCGACCAGCTCGCGGCAGTAGCGGGGGACGCCCGACGTCTGCTCGAGCATCGGTGTCGCATCCAGGCCAAGCCGCATCGTCACTCCAGTCGTCGGGTTGCTCCCGGTCAGCTTCCCAGGGGGGTGCCGTGGGTCCGCGCATCACCTACGGCGCCGACGTGACACGGGGGTCCGGAACGTGCGTGAAAGGTGGGAGGATTCGCCGCCATGGGGCGCGAGCACGTCGGGCGGCACCGACCGGATCGACGGATGGATCAGCAATGAGCGGGACGATCGCCGAGCCTGTCGAGGATACGGTCGGCAACGATGTTTCACCCTCGGGCGTCAGAACGACCGACCCCGCGAACGGTATCCCAGCCTGGCAACTCTGGGTGTTCCCGCTGTTCCTCGTCGTCGTGGTTCTCGTCCTCACGGCGCTGCGGCTCAGCGGCACCTCGATCGGGGTCTACCAGACGTACCTTTACGGCTCGCCCGAGAGCGACGACCTGCTCTTCGCCGACCCGCAGCAGATCCGCTCGGACGAGTGGCTGGTCATGACACAGATGACCATCGCTCAGGCTCGCGAGAACTTCCCGCTGATCAACCAGAACATCACCAATGGTCGCGACATGTCGCTGATCGTCGACGTGCCGTACCGAGACTGGTCCATCATTTTCAAGCCGCAGAACCTCGGCTTCTTCGTGCTGCCACTGGAGAACGCGTTCGCCCTCAAGTGGTGGTCCCTGCTAGCGATCGTCGCGCTCGGAGGCTACGCCTTTGTCCTGCACGTGCTGCCGGGACGCCCCCTCCTCGCGGTGCTGCTGGGGACCGGCTTTGGCTTGAGCCCGTTCCTGTTCTGGTGGTACTGGGCGGGCTTCGTGGCGTGCTTCGGGTACAGCCTGCTGCTCATCGTGCTCGGCATGCGCATCATCGAGGGTCGGCGGGTCGGTGTTCCGGGCCGAACACCATTGGGTCCGCGTGCTTCCCATGCGGTGCACGCCGTCGCCATGGCCTATCTCGCCATCTGTTTCGCGCTGCTCCTGTACCCGCCGATCTCGATCTGCCTCATCCTGGTCGTGATCAGCTACCTGCTGGGCCACGCGGCACAGGCGCGGTGGTCGGACCGCAGCGTAGGCACGCGTGGCCTGCTGGCCCGGCTCGGAGTGCTGGCCGCCGCTGGCGTAGGGGCCGGCTTGGTGCTGGCGGCGTTCGTACTGACACGCCGCGAGGCGATCGACGCGGTGCTGTCGACCGTCTATCCAGGCGAACGTGTGGTGACCGGCGGCGGGTACCCGTGGCACTCGATCTTCGACACCTTTCTCCAGCCGCAGCTGCAGCGGGGTCCTTTCCCGCTGGCCAACCAGTCTGAATCGTCGAACTTCTTCCTTCTCATGCCGTATCTCATCGTCGCCGGCGCGGTGGTCGCCGGGTACTCGTACCGGCGTACCCGCCGGATGGACTGGCCATTCGTGGCACTGCACGCGGTGGTCGGGCTGTTCCTGATGTTCCTCTTCGTGCCGCAGCTGCAGCCGCTGTACGGCCTGCTGTTCCTCGACCTGGTTCCCCAGCAGCGGGTGCTCACGGGTCTCGGCCTCGCGAGCTTCCTCTACCTGGTCCACCTCATCCGGCTCCTGCTGCCCCTGCGGGCTGACCTGCGGCTGCGCGGCGCGGCCGCTGGATACGCCCTGGCGTGCCTGGCCGCGACGTTAGCGGTCGGCGGCTACATGATCGACGCCTTCCCGCAGTTCGTCTCGCGGTGGAACTCCGTCGCCGTCTACGCCGTGCTCTTCTGTGCAGTGATCTTCCTTTTCCTGGCCAAGCTGCCCCGGGTCGGCGCGGCTGTCCTGCTGGGCCTGTCCGCCGCGAGCGTGGCGACGGTCCATCCGCTGTATAGGGGTCTGGGCCCGGTCGAGGACACGGCGGTGCTGGATGCGATCTCCGAGGTGTCGCGTCCCGAGGACGCCTGGGCCACGGTGGACACCTTCGAGTTCGAGAACCTGGCGTTGCTGGCCGGCCAGGAGTCGGTCACCGGCGTCCAGTTCTACCCGGACCTCGAGTTCTGGGATCAGGTCGACGGGGGAGTGTCAGAGGACGTGTACAACCGCTACGCGCACGTCACGTTCACCACCCGGCCCGATGCCCCGCTGCTGGCCGTCGGGGGGGCGCAGGACACGTTCCAGGTGGCGCTTGAATGCACGGAATTCCTCACCGAGAACGTGGACTTTCTGCTCGCCCAGAGCGAGCTGACCCAGCCCTGCACGTCGCTGGTGCGTACGGTCGAGTACCCCACCCGCACGTTCTACATCTACCGGGTCTCCGACTCGACGCAGCGGTAGGGGCCGCACCGTCGAGTCGGCCCGTTCGCAGCCGGGGCTTCGTCGCCTCGGCGGCCGTGGGCGGCGTAGCACCGATCGTGACGCTCGACGACAGAGCCTGGCGTTCCCACAGCGGATCGGCACGTACTCAAGTACCGGTCTGCAACCTGCTCCAGGCTAGGTTCCTCGTGAGGACGCGGTGGTGTGTGGGCAGGTCATCGCCACCGTCGGTTAGTTGAGTTGGGAGCAGGAGCCATCCCTGGGAACGGTCGTCGCTCGCGTTGCCAGGGCGTGTACTGCGTGCGGTCCAGACCGGTTGACGGATCCAACGGGATCGCCGCGGTCCCCGTCGCCACGCACCGGGACCGCTTGCCGCCCGCTTGCTATGTTGGTCGTTAAGCCCGTCACGCCCATGCGCCGTCCCGTCGCGCCGACTCCAGGAGTCCCATGCTCGTCACCGTTCTCGCGCCGCGCCCCGGGACAGCCGATAGTCTCGCCCGGTGAGCGTCGTCGCCGATGTGCGCAGCATCGTTTCCCGCCGCGAGCTGTTACTCAACCTCACAGTCCGCGAGTTGCGGGGCAAATACAAAGGCACCGTTCTGGGTTGGGGCTGGTCTCTGCTCAATCCGCTCGCCACCACGATCATCTTTACGCTGGTGTTCGGGTTCGTTCTGCGGGTACCACCCCCCACCGGCGTCGACGGGCTGTCCAACTACGCGCTCTTCCTGCTCTGCGCGCTTCTGCCGTGGAACTTCCTCAGTGCTATCATGACCGGTGGCATGGGGTCGCTGGTGGCGAACGCCAACCTGATCAAGAAGACGGCATTTCCCCGGCAGTTACTTGTTATCTCGGTCGCGACCGCCGGAATCGTCACGTTCGCCATCGAGATGAGTGTCCTGCTGGTTGTCTTCCTGTTCTTCGGGGTGAACTCGCTGTTCTTCATCCCGGCACTGATCCCGCTGCTGCTGTTGCTGGCGCTCTACGGGTTGGGGCTGGGCCTCTTGTTGTCGGTTGTCAACGTCTACTTCCGTGACGCCTCGCACTTCGTCGGCATCTTTATGCAGATCTGGTTCTACGCCACGCCGATCATCTATCCGCGGGAGCTGGTGGACCGGGTCATCGTCGACAATCCCTGGGTCTCCACATACCAGCTCGACACACTTTATGCGCTCAATCCGATGGTCTCCTTCGCCGAGGCCTTCCGTGATCTGCTCTACCACCAGCGGCTGCCCGAGGCCAACCAAATGATCTACTTGGTCGCCGTTACCGCCGCGACGCTGCTGCTGGGCATGCTGGCGTTCAACCGCTGGCAGGGCCGGCTGGCGGAGGAGCTGTGAGCGACGCCGCGATCGAGGTGGTGGACCTGTCCAAGCGGTTCCGGATCTACCATGAGCGCAACCAGTCGATCAAGATCGCTCTGATGCGGGGCAGGCGGGCCAGCTTCGAGGAGTTCTGGGCGTTGCGCGACGTCTCGTTCGAGATCTCGACCGGGTCGACCTTCGGGTTGATCGGCCCCAACGGCAGCGGGAAGTCGACCCTGCTGAAGTGCCTGGCGCAGATCCTGGTGCCCGACTCGGGGCGGGTGGTCGCCCACGGTTCGATGTCCGCCCTGCTCGAGCTGGGGGCCGGATTCCATCCCGAACTGTCCGGTCGCGACAACGTCTACCTCAACGGGTCGATCCTGGGCCTGAGTCGCCGGGAGATCGACCGCCGGTTCGACGAGATCGTCGGGTTCGCCGGTCTTGAGCATTTCATCGACACCCCGGTGAAGAACTACTCCAGCGGCATGTACGTGCGCCTCGGCTTCTCGGTCGCCATCAACGTGGAACCTGAGATCCTGCTCGTCGACGAGGTGCTGGCGGTCGGTGACGAGGAATTCCAGACCAAATGCATGGACAAGTTCCGCCAGTTCAAGGCGGACGGCCGCACCGTCGTGCTGGTCAGTCACGCCCTGGGCGCACTACGGCAGATGTGCGACCAGGTGGCGCTGCTCGACCACGGCCAGCTACAGATTGTCGGTGATCCGGCTGAGGTGCTCGATGCCTATGTCGGGGCCGTCCACAGCGAGCACACGGGGGCGATCCCCGGGCAGAACCGCTGGGGCTCGGGCGAGGTACTGATCGACAAGGTCGAGGTCCTGGTCGGCGGGCGGGGCGTCGACGCCCCCGCCACCGGCGACGACGTGACGCTGCGGCTGCACTGGAGCACCTCGGCCCCGGTGGCCGAAGTTGTCTTTGGGGTGATCTTCCACACCCTGGACGGGAAGCCGATCAGCGGGCCGAACACCATGGACGAGGGGTTCGTCATCGATTGTCGGGGCAGGAGCGGGACCGTTGACCTGCAGCTGGACCGGCTGCTCCTGGTCGCCGGGGAGTACGATCTGGCGCTGGCGGCCTACGACACCACCATCACCCATGCCTACGATCACCATCACAATGCCTTCCGGTTGCGGATGCGTGCCGGCGGGCCGGGCGACCGGCACGGGGTTGTCACCTTCGCGCCGCGGTGGGACGCCGTGCCGGCACCCAAGCCGTACAAGCGGTGGCTGCCGGCCGGCCAGCGCCCCTAACCGACCGGAATCCGCGTGTCATCTCGCACTGTGACAGGCGCGCACAGCGCGTGGCCGTGAGAGTCTTGGCGATGGATGCCGGGCTTCCGCCGCCTTAGTGGCTGTGCTGACGCCCCGCCCAGTGTTGCCGATCCCCGATCAATCTTGGAGGTACGCCCGGTGCGAGTGAGCGTCGTCATCGTGAACTACCAGGGGGTCGAGGACACCCTGCGCTGCATCGAAGGCTTCGCCGGGATCGACTGGCCGCGTCAAGACCTGCAGTTGGTGGTTGTGGACAACGCCAGCGGCGGCGGCGAGGCCGAACGCATCCGCGTGGCCCATCCCGAAGTGACCGTCGTCGACGCGGGCGGCAATCTCGGCTTCGCGGGGGGGTGCAACCTCGGGGTGCGGAAGAGCACTGGTGACGTCATCGCCTTCGTCAACAACGACGCGAAGCCCGACCCCGGGTTCGTCCGCGAGTCGGTACGACTCCTGGCGGCCAACGGAGACATCGGCGCCGTGGCCACGAAAGTTCTGGACTGGGAGGGCGGCCGGATAGATTTCGTCGACGCCGGCATGTCCTGGTACGGGCAGGCCTTCAAGCTGCACGTGGGTGCCCAGGACACCGGGGAGTTCGACGTCGAGCGCGACGTGTTGTTCGGCACCGGCTCGGCACTGGTGGTGCGCCGGACGGCCTTCGAGATCATCGGCGGCTTCGACGAGAGCTTCTTCATGTTCTTCGAGGACGTCGACCTGGGCTGGCGGATGTGGCTGGCCGGGTACCGGGTGCGCTTTGTCCCCGCGGCTGTCACCTACCACCGCCACCATGCCTCCATGTCGGCCGTGGGCTCGTGGCGTGAGCACTACCTGCTCGAACGCAACGCTCTGGCCATGATCTATAAGAACTATGACGACGAGAACCTGGCCGCGTTCCTGCCCGGGGCGCTGGCCTTGACCGCTCGGCGTGGTGTCGTGCGCTCGGGGCGCGACCCTCATGAGCTGGATCTGGCACACGGCAATGCGCCCGGCGAGCCGGGTGAAACGTCCGTGTCCAAGTCACTTCTCGCTTCCTTGTACGCCCTGGACGCCTTCGGTGCCGACCTGCCCCGCCTGGCCGAGGCTCGCGCCGCTGTGCAGGCACTGCGCCGCCGCCCGGACAGGGAGATCGTGGGCCTGTTCCGAACACCGATGCAGGACAACATGTCCGAAGCCGCCTTCACGGGAGTCCACCGAGGCATCGCCAAGGTGCTGGGTATCGAGTCGCACCTGCACCGGCGGCTGAAGATATTGGTGGCAACCGGCGACGCGGTGACCGCCCGAATGGCTGGCCCGGCGATCCGTGCCTGGCACATCGCCGAGACGCTGAGCCACGAGCACGAGGTCGTGCTGGCATCCACTGTGGCCTGCGACGTCCCGGACCCGCGGTTCAAGACCAAGCAGGTCAACGCTGCCGACATCGTCGGTTTGGAGGCATGGGCGGACGTCATCGTGTTCCAGGGGTACCTGATGCACGAGCACCCGGTGCTGCGGAGCTCCGGCAAGATCCTTGTCGTCGACATCTACGACCCGTTCCACCTCGAGCAGCTGGAGCAGGCGCGCGACCTCGGCGAGGAGAAGCGCCGCGACGTGGTCGCCTCGGCCACTGGCGTGCTGAACGAGCAGCTCGCCCGTGGTGACTTCTTCATGTGCGCGTCTGAGAAGCAGCGCGACTTCTGGTTGGGGCAGCTCAGCGCCCTCGGCCGGGTGAACCCGGAGGTCTACGACCAGGACGAGTCATTGGGCAGTCTGATCTCCGTCGTCCCGTTCGGCGTCGAGAACTCGCCGCCGGTCAAGACCGCGGCGGGTATGCGCGGTGTCATCGACGGGATCGGTGACGGCGACAAGATCGTGTTGTGGGGCGGCGGCATATACAACTGGTTCGATCCGCTAACACTGATTCGCGCGATCGATGTGGTGCGCGAGTCCATGCCGGAGATCCGGCTGGTCTTCATGGGGGTCAAGCACCCCAACCCTGCCGTGCCCAAGATGCGGATGGCGTCGACGGCAGAGCAACTCGCCGACAGCCTGGGCCTGACCGGCAAGCACGTCTTCTTCAACCACGGCTGGGTGCCCTACCGAGAACGGCAGAACTTCCTGCTCGAGGCTAACGTCGGCGTCAGCACTCATCTGGACCACGTCGAGACTGCATTCTCGTTCCGTACCCGGATGCTTGACTACATGTGGGCCTCGCTGCCCATCGTCTGCACCACGGGGGACTCCCTGGCGGAGTTGGTGGACCGGCACGACCTGGGCGCGACCGTGGCTCCCGGCGACGTCGACGCACTGGCCCAGGCCCTGCTCAACGTCCTGGGAGACCCGGAGCGGAGCGAACGCCACCGCCGCAACATCGCTGTCATTGCCGCCACTTACCGGTGGCAGCAAACTCTGGCCCCACTCGTCGCCTTCTGCCGCAAGCCGTTGCGCGCGGCCGACCTGCGGACCCGGGCGGTCGCCGGGACAGTTCGTGTGGTCGAACCGCGGTGGGGTGGCCTGCGTGGGGACGCTGGACTGCTGCTCGCGTACCTGCGGGCCGGGGGTCCCCGTCTGCTACTGCTCAAAGCCAGCCAGCGGCTGCGCCGGGTTCTGGGCATGCGGTGACCGCATGATGGTTGATGGGCTGCTAGCCGGGCGCGGCGGGGGTCAGGACTGGCGGACCGTCAGCGCAATGCCAGGGCTGGCAGGGGCCGAGGTCTCGGTGTGGCCCAACCAGCTGGTGAACCCGGTCCTACCGCTCAACGTGTGAATCTCCAGTCGACCGCTGGGGGTCGCCGTCCGTTTGATCGCATAGAGGTCCAGAGTGCCGTCGCCGTCCGCTTCGGCCAGACCGAAGTCGAACGACAGCCCTCCCGGGTCGGTGTGCAACGCAGTGGCGGCGTGTAGGTCGAACTGCTGGTAGCCGGACGCCCGGGTCAGTCGGTGCGCCTCCGTCGCGCCGCTCGCCGTTCCGTAGCGCATCACAGCAGTGAGGTCACCACTCTCGGCGGCGTCGCCGATGAGCATCGTGACCTGTTGATCGTTCACCGTCGGCAGGGCAGTAGCGGTGTGCGCCACCCAGGTGCGGTAGCCACTGGCGGCCGACAGTACGTGCACCTCCGTGCGCCCCGACCCCGACGGCCCGGTGCGGATGGCGAACAGGTCCGCGTCTCGTGAGCCGGCGAAGCCGGCCACGGCGAACTGCCAGCCCCGCCCGTCGGGAGCAGTGGGCAGCGGGGTGGCGGCGTGCATGCTGAAGCTGCGGTAGCCGTCCGCACCGGACAGGACGTGCACCTCAACGAAACCGCTGTCGGTGCCGCGCTCCTTCACCGCCACCAGGTCCGGACGCGGTCCATGGCCGCGGAAGGTAAAGGTCCAATCACCGGGGTCGGACACACCCAGCGCGGTGTCTGCGGTCGACACCGGGCCTTCGGCGTGCCCGCTCGGCACCACGCTAGCCACGGTGACCGGGTTGCCCGTGGTCACGGACATGACCAGGCCCGCTGGCCTGACGTCGTCCGGGAACGCGAACCAGTCACTTCGCAGCCCGAGCGCACTTCGAACCTGTGAACCGGTGAGCATCGTCACGCCCCCGTCCCCCACCACCTGTATACCGCCGGCGCGCCCACCCCAGAGGCCGCCGCCGACACGTGCGGTCACGCGGATCAGGCGTACCGTGCCGACCTTGGCCAGTGACTCCAAGCCGGACAGCGGCACTGTGACCTGCCACGCCGAGCCGCTGCGCGGGTCCATCCCGTCGTACGGATCGTCCCTTGCCGGTCCGAGGGCCGACGCCACGGTTCGGCCGCCGTTGCTGGCGCTGAACTCGGCCCGCAGTACACCGCCTCCCTGCGTCAGCACGAGACCGCGGGTGTCGTCGACCGCCGCCGAGGCGGTCTCCAGCGAGGTCTCCCGGCCGTTGCTGCGCACCGCTCGCCCCCCGTAAACCTGGCACGACGTGGTGTCGAGAACGTCGAAGTTGGGGTCGCCGCCACTGCAGGCGCCGGAGGCGTACGAACGCGCCGCGACTGCCTGGGCGCGTAGGGCCGCCGGGTAGAACCAGGAGGGCGACTCGCGGGGGACGACGCCGTATAGGTACTCCTCCAGGCCCAGCGTGTTGACGACCTGCGTGGTGGAGCCGGAGCGGCCCATGGTCAGTGAGCCGCGGTAGGACCGCTGAGACCCGTCGGCCGTGCTCACCCAGAGGCTTTCGGGGCCGGAAATCACCACCGGCCCCGCCACCTTGGCGTCCGGCCAGCTCGGGTTCTGCGCATCGGTCCATGTGCTGCCGGCAAGGTACTGGATCCGGAGGTAGCCGTCCGGCGCCAACCGCACCCGAGCCTGCGGGCCAAGACCCGTCCAGTTCAGCGTCACGCCGGTGGCGCGGTCGGTCACCCGCACGGACGCATCCGCGCCGATGACGAGGTCGCTGTCCTCCGCGGTCAGCTTCACCCGGATGGACCGGTCCGCGCCCCGCTGCAGTGAGGCCTTGGGGTAGTAGAAGCCGAGGATCGCCTCGAAGCCCATCCCGGTGCTTGCTGCCCCCTGCGCACCCCATTGGCTCATTCCACGGCCGTGACCGTGGCCTCGACCGCTGATGGAGATCTGGCCGTCGGCGGCTCGTTCCACCAGATCAGCCGGCGCGGCAGGGGCGGCCGGGACAAGTCCGAGTAGCAGGGCCGCGACCAGGACCGGGCGAAGCACATTGCGCCCTAGGGGATGCCGTGCCATGTGTTCGTCCTTCCGCTGGCTTCAGCGGATACATCGACGCCGGGATAGTCGGAGTTAAGGCCGGCGCTGTGAGCCATGCGTCACGACTGGAGGGCAGTCCGGCCCGGTCAGCCTGGCCTGCTCAGCGCGGGCGCAACCCGAAGACGACGAGCACCGAGCGGGCACGACGGGCAAGTCGCATCGTTCGGGAAGCGTGCACCGCCAGCAGCTGGGCGTGCAGCTCCGCGATGCTGCGCTGTAGTTCGGCCTCGGTGCCCGCCCCCGCCCGCGCGGCCTGCTCGGCTGCCTTCGCGGCGCGCTGGTTCGCCTCCCGCGCCTGCTCCTCGGCAGCCGCCCTGGCCTGTTCAGCGTGCGAGACCGCTTCGCGGAGCTGCGACATGGTGGTCTCGAGCTCGGTGACCCTCGTGGCCAGCGCACTGTTCGCGTCGTCGCGTACGGCCCGCCAGACGAACTGGTAGGTCCAAGAGTCCGGGTCGGCCTCCACGTACTCCTTCGCCCCGGGCGGCAGCGCAACGGCGTCCACAGCAACCTCGACCGCCATCGGTGGCGCCACGGTCTGCAAGCGTTCCACGGCGAGCAGCCCGGCCCGCCGAACTAGCTGGTCGACGCTGCGGCGGGTGAAGAACGAGACGTGCGTGTTGTCCAGCAGGCCCAGGCTGCGGTACGTCCAGTCCCCGGTCAACAGCGCCAAGCGGATCGAGCCGTGCGCCACGTTGGGGATCGAGATCACCACGGACCCTGCCGGACGCAGCAACGCGCGGGCTCTGCGCAGCACTTCGAGCGGATTGCGCAGGTGTTCAAGTACATCTCCGAACACCAGCACGTCGAAACTCTCGGCGCCGAACTCGGCCACCAGGTCGGCGGCCTCGAGGTCGGTCACCAGTACCCGGTCGAGATGTTCGGCGGCCAGCCGGGCCGACTCCGGGTCCTGCTCCACGCCACTGACCCGGTTGCCGTTCGCCTGCATCTCCCGGGCGAGGTAGCCGGTCGCGCAGCCAACGTCCAGCACGTCGTTGTCGGTGCCCACGAGCCGGAGCATGAGCCCGTGGCTCGTGGTGCCGATGGCGGGATCGACGGGGGTGTCGTACTTGATCATTTGGTGCTCCGGGCTTTCGTGGGTCGGATGGGTGTGCCGCGAGCTGACCTGCCACCGCATCGTCGCGGTATCGCAGGTCAGCGTTGCGACGTGTCGCTCAGGCCAGGTGCTTCAGCCAGCCGCCCGGGTTGAAGGACAGGAGGAACTTGGCACGGGATTCGTCGGATGCGAAATCGACCCGCTCCGACAGGAAAGTGGCGACTGCCTCCGCTGAACCGGAGTCGTGGTCAGCGGCACCGGGTGGCCGTTGACATTGATGTTCTCGACCACTAGCTGGGACCCCACCGTGACCAGGCCGGCGTAGGCACCACGGCGAGCTCCTCGGTGGCGATCGCGAGCGGTTGCTCCGGTGTCATCGGGCGCCCCGGAAAGTGCAGCTTCATGCTTGCGATCAGCCTTTCCGTTCCAGCAGTTCCAGCAGGTAAGTACCGTATCCGCTCTTGAGCAGGCCCTCGGCCCTGGCACGGAGCTCGTCGTCGTCGAGGAAGCCTTGGCGCCAGGCGACCTCCTCGGGGCAGCCGACCTTGAGGCCCTGCCGGTGCTCCAGGGTGCGGACGAAGTTGCCCGCCTCGAGCAGGGAGTCGAAGGTTCCGGTGTCCAGCCAGGCGGTGCCGCGCGGCAGCACCTCGACGGCGAGCCGCCCGGCGTCGAGATAGTGCCGGTTGACGTCGGTGATCTCGTACTCGCCGCGGGCGGACGGACGCAGGTCGGCGGCTATGGCGACGACGTCGTTGTCGTAGAAGTAGAGCCCCGGCACGGCGTAGTTGCTGCGCGGTCGGGCCGGCTTCTCCTCGAGCCCGAGGGCCTGGCCCCCGGCGTCGAACTCGACGACGCCGTAGGCGCCAGGATCTGCCACCCAGTAGGCGAAGACCGTCGCGCCGTCGATGTCGGTGAAACGGTCCAGCCGCGACCCGAGCCCCGGGCCGTAGAAGATGTTGTCGCCTAGGACGAGCGCGGCCGGCTCGCTGCCGATGAACTCGGCGCCGATGACGAACGCCTGCGCCAGCCCCTCGGGCTTGGGCTGCTGCGCGAACGTGATCGAGATGCCGAACTGCGACCCGTCACCCAGCAGCGACCGGAACGACGAGGCCTCATGCGGCGTCGTGATGACCAGCACGTCCCGGATGCCGGCCAGCATCAGCGTCGACAACGGGTAGTAGATCATCGGCTTGTCGTAGACCGGCACCAGCTGCTTGCTGGTGCCGAGGGTGATCGGGTGCAATCTGGTCCCGGCGCCGCCGGCCAGAAGGATTCCTCGCATGGGCGCCCAGTGTGGCGCAACCAGAGTCCGCCCGGTGCCCGGCAGCAGCCGGGTACCGGGGCGGTACCGGGGCTCAGGCGGCGACGACCCGGTCGGTGTCCGCCGTTCCGGACGCCACAGCCGGGGTCGTTGTGGTGGCGCCGTCGCGTCGGTCGATGGTGTCGTCCACCTCGCTGGTCAGCTGGCTGTCGAGCTGGAACAAGCCGAGGAAAAAGCTCGCCAGCACCACCTGCGAACCCACCACCAGGGCGGTTGCGGCCGGTATCGACAGCCGCAGGCTGGATGCGAGGTCGAGCGACCCGAAGCCCGTTCCCGCCCAGCCCAGCATCGCGATGAGGACGCCCACCGCACCCAGCGTCGCCAGCGCGAGGCCGATGACGGCGCCCCACTCCACCACCCGGGAGTCCGTCGCCCAGCGCAGGTGCCGTTGGGCCGGCATCAGCCCCCTGCTGGCCGTGTAACTGCGGCCGAGCACGGCGAAGATCACCGATTGTGCGCCGACGACGACACTGGCCGCAGCGAAGAGCAGCGACTGCGAGTCGAGCGTCACCGCACCGATGGTCAGCGGCCCGATGATCAGGCGCGCGGTCAGCAGCAGGCCGAGCGTCACCAAGAGGATGCCGGGGTAGAGGAACAGCCAGCGAGGGCTGAACAGCAGGAGGAAGCGCAGATGACGCCAGCCGTCACGCCAGCTGCGCAGGTGGGGCGCCCGGTCGCGGCCGTCGGGACGCAGGGTCGTGGGGACCTCGGTGATTGACAGGCCGCCCAGGGCCGCCTTGACCACCAGTTCGCTGGCGAACTCCATCCCGTCGGTGCGAAGTCCCAGGGCCATGACCGCGTCGCGATCAAAGCCACGCATGCCGCAGTGGAAGTCACGCACTGGGATGTCGAAGAAGGTCCGACCGATGGCCGAGAGGACAGGGTTCCCTAGGTACTTGTGCAACTTAGGCATCGCTCCTGGAGCGATACCCCCCGCGAATCGGTTCCCCATGACCAGTTGGGCCCCGCCGCGCAGGCGCGTCAGGAACGGCTCGAGATCTTCCAGCGCATAGCTGTCGTCGGAGTCAGCCATGATCACGTAGCGACCGCGGGCAGCTGAGATGCCGGCCCGCAGGGCTGCCCCGTATCCCCGACGGGGGACATCGACGACCCGGGCGCCCAGCGAGCGCGCGATCTCCTGGCTGCCGTCGGTACTGCCGTTGTCAGCCACCACGACCTCGCCCACCACACCGAGATCAGCCATCGCCTCAGTGGCGCGCGTGATGCAGATCCCGAGGGTCAAGGCCTCGTTGAGACAGGGGAGTACAACGCTGAGTTCGTACTGCTTCGTGCGCTGCGGGGGATTTTGGCCTGACATGGCCCAGACAATACCTACGACGGGTGTGCCAAACCATCACCAAAGGGCGAGCTCGGGCGGCCAGGTGCGTCGTTTCGGGCCGGAAGCACCGGGCGGGCCGGCCGGCGTCAGCGGCGTTCGAACACGAAGATGTTGTTCAAGCCCAGCTGGAAGCGCCGATGGTGGAGCAGTCGCCATCGTTGAGCAGCGAAGCTCTCGCGCACGGCAGACACCCGAAACCCGTGGTGCTCATGCGTGTGCATCCCGTCGATGACACGCAGCGCCATGAGGACGTGGAGGATCTGATCAACGAACGGGTGCGGGACAGTCGCGATAAACCGGCCGCCCGGTCGGAGCAGGTCGTGCGTGGACGCCTCCCAGACCCGCAAGTCCGACTCGTCCAGGTGCTCGAGGACGGCGAGTGCGGTGACGGCGTCCATCGGGTCCAGCGCATCGGGCAGCGCCTCGGGGAACATACCCCGCACCAGACGGACGTCCGCTGTCGACAGTGCCTCGACGGCGTCCGGGTCGATGCCGACGCCACGCACCTGCCATCGCCGGAAGAGCGTGCCATCGGCTGTGCCGATGTCCAGGACGGTGTCGCCGGCGTCGACCCATGCGTGAGCCTTCGCCATGCGCCATGCCCGAAGTAGACGGTCGACCGGCGTCATGGCCGGAAGCTACCGCAACCCGTGGCAGCCGTGCACCCGTCGCGGGTGCACCGGGAAGTGGGCGGCCTAAGAGATAGGCTCGCGGCATTGCTGCTGAACGGGCCACCCCCGGTGCTGCGGTCACCTTCGGGGATTCCTCGGAGTCCCGGCCTGGGCGCGGATCGACGTGGCGTGGCGCCGTGCCATGGGTGCTGCTCGCGGTCGCACTCGCGGTCTCGTTCGCCATACGGATCCAGGTGCCCGAAGTCGTGCTCGCGAACGCTGGTCACGACGACCAACTCCAGGTGCGACTTGCCCACACCCTGCGTGGCGGGCAGTGGCTTGGGCCGTTCGACACTCTCATCCTGGCCAAGGGTCCGGGGTACCCGATCTTCATCTGGCTTACGTCCGATCTCGGGTTGCCGATCAAGGCGGCCGAGGGACTCGTTCAGGTGTTGGCGGCCCTGTTGGTGGCGCTGGTCGTCGCCAGACTGGGCGGGGGCGGCCTCCTGGCGGCAATGGCGGGTGCCCTTGTGGCGTTCGATCCGGCATACCTGGGAGACGAGGCGTCGCGCCTGAACCGCACCGCCTTCTACTCGTCCGTCTGTCTCGCTCTCGTCGCGGCCACTGCCCTCGCGGCTATGCCGGCGCGTGGCACCGGCGGGCGCGTCAGGCTGGTCGGGTCGATCCTGGGCCAAGCTGTGGTGGGCGTGGTGGTCGGCGTCCTCGGCGCGGTGTACTGGGTGACCCGCGAGGAACGACCGTGGCTGTTGCCGACGCTGGTGGTGGTAGCTGCGGGGCTCCTGCTGCTCGGCGTGCGGCGGCGTCCGGGGGCAGCCCGCTGGCGGGTACTTGCACCCCCTCTGGTCGCCTTGGTGGCCGCCGCCGCCGTGGCGCTCGGCGCGGTCGCACAGATCACCGAGCGCAACCAGGAACGGTACGGTTTCGCGGGGGTCAGCGACTTCGCAGAGGGAGGCTTCCCCGAGCTGTACAAGGCGCTTTCGGCGGTCGACGTCAACTCCCCGCGCCAGTTCGTCCCGGTCTCTGCGCAGCAGCGCAGCGCTGCCTACACGGCGAGCCCCACGTTTGCCATGCTGCGTGACGAGTTGGAGGTGGGCGCTGCCAACTGGGTCTACGGCGGCTGCGTCACCTACGGGGTGTGTGACGACTACAGCGGCGGCTGGTTCGCTTGGGCGCTGCGCGACGCGGTAGCTGCGCAGCTTGGACCGGCGCCAGACGCGCGGCCCTATCAGGCGTACATGTCCCAGGCGGCCAAAGAGATCCGGGCCGCGTGCGGTATCTCGTACGCCTGCCGCAACTCCGGGCCGTCGTTCGTCCCCGACCTGCGCGCCGTTGCGGCATCGGAGATCGCGAGCGCGACAGCGCGGGGTGCTGTCGCCCTCGTCCGGTTCCGCACCGGCCAGGTCGCCGAGGCCGGGGCGGACCCGGCCATGTGGGCCCACGTTGCCGCCACCGTCGAGGGCATCGCAGCGACAGCCGAGGAGCAGCCCTCGACAGCGCCGCCGGGCGTCGTGGAGTGGCGCCGGGGACTCAGCGCCGTCCTCGGGGTGCTTCTTACGCTGCTCGCGGTGCCCGCACTCGCCGGGATGACGGTGGCTGTGGCACGGGGGGTTGCAGGCAGTCGGGGCATCGGTCTGCTCGCGTTGGCGGCGACCGTCGCAGTGACGGCCAGGCTGGGCCTGCTGGTGATCATCGACACCACGTCGTTCCCGGCGGTGTCGAACGGCTACCTGCTGCCCGCCTTCGACCTGGCCCTGCTCGCTGTGCTGCTGGGTACCTGGTGCCTGGCAGTGTTCGTCGTCGATCGGCGTCGTGGCTCTAGGGTGGCGAAAGGACCGTCACTCATCGAAAGGACAAGGTCATGAGGCTCCTCGTAACCGGAGGCGCGGGGTTCATCGGCAGCCACTACGTGCGGACCGCGCTGACCGGCGGCTACCCGGGCTTCGTGCCCGACTCGGTCGTCGTGCTCGACGCGCTGACGTACGCCGGCAACCGGGCCAATCTCGAGCCGGTCGCCGCCGACCCGCGGCTGCGGTTCGTCGAGGGCGACATCGGCGACGCCGATCTCGTCGACTCGCTGATGGCGGCCGCCGACCAGGTGGTGCACTTCGCCGCCGAGTCCCACGTCGACAGGTCGATCACCGGCGCCTCCGACTTCGTGGTCACCAACGTGGTCGGGACCCAGGTGCTGCTCGACGCGGCGCTTCGCCACGGCGTGGCGAAGTTCGTCCACGTCTCGACGGACGAGGTGTACGGCTCGATCGAGCACGGGTCGTGGCCGGAGGACCACCCGCTGGAGCCCAACAGCCCGTACTCGGCGTCGAAGGCCGGCAGTGATCTGCTGGCGCGGGCGTACTACCGCACCCACCGGCTGCCGGTGTGCATCACCCGCTGCTCCAACAACTACGGCCCCTACCAGTTCCCGGAGAAGGTCATCCCGCTGTTCGTCACCAACCTGCTCGACGGGCTCAGCGTGCCGCTCTACGGCGAGGGCACCAACGTCCGGGACTGGCTGCACGTGGACGACCACTGCCGGGGCATCCAGGCGGTGCTGGCCGCGGGTCGGCCGGGCGAGGTCTACAACATCGGTGGCGGCACCGAATTGACCAACCGCGAGCTGACCGCCCGCCTGCTGGAGGCCGTGGGCGCCGACTGGTCCAGCGTCCGCCAGGTCGCCGACCGCAAGGGCCACGACCTGCGGTACTCGGTGGATATCTCCAAGATTCAGACGGAGCTGGGTTACGAACCGCGAGTGCCCTTCGAGACGGGGCTTGCTGAGACCGTCGCGTGGTACCGCGACAACCGCTCGTGGTGGGAGCCGCTGAAGTCCCGCGCGGCGCTGGCGGGCTGAGTCGCGGTGCAGATCAGGGAACTCGCGGTCTCCGGCGCCTACGAGATCACGCCCAAGCAGTTCGGTGACCCCAGGGGCCGCTTCCTGGAGTGGTTCAAGGCCGAGGCGTTCGAGGCGGTGCTCGGCCACCCGCTGTCATTGGCCCAGGCCAACCTGTCCGTCTCGGCCGCGGGCGTGCTGCGTGGCATCCACTTCGCCGACGTGCCGCCCGGGCAAGCCAAGTACGTCACGTGCGTCGCCGGGGCGGTCCTCGATGTCGTCGTGGACATCAGGCAGGGCAGTGACACCTTCGGCCACTGGGACAGCGTGCTGCTCGATGACGTCAACCGGCGTGGCATCTACCTGGGTGAAGGCCTGGGACACGCCTTCATGTCGCTGGCCGACGGCTCGACCGTGACGTACCTGTGCTCGGAGCCCTATGCCCCGGCCAGGGAGCACGAGGTGCATCCGCTGGACCCGGAGATCGGTATCGATTGGCCGGATGTGGGGCGTGACGGGGCGCCGCTGACGCCCCAGTTGTCGGCCAAGGACGCCGCGGCGCCGAGCCTGGCCGAGGCGCGCGAGCAGGGTCTGCTGCCGCAAGCCGAGGTCGTCGCCGACTACGTCGCGTCGCTGCGAGGGGACGTGCCGGCCGCCTCGCGGTAGACGCTCGCCAACTCACCGGCGGCCCGGGCCCAGGTGAACTCTCGTGACCGTGCCAGGCCGGCAGGCCCGTAGCTGGCCGGGTCCGCGAGCGCCCGCAACAGCCCTGTTGCGATCGAGGCCGGATCCCTCGGGTCCACCAGCACCGCCGCGTCGCCGCCCACCTCTGCCATCGGCGTGCCCATGGATGTGACCACGCCGACGCCATGCGCCATGGCCTCCAGAACGGGCATGCCGAAGCCCTCCCGCAGGGACGGGTAGCAGAAGGCGGCCGCGCCCGCATAGGCGGCGTGGAGGTCCTCGGGGGGCAGGAAGCCGGTGGTGTGGATCCGCTGAGCGATCCGGTCCGGGATCGCGGCCGCCGCCCCCCACCCGGGCGGCCCGACGAGGACGAGATCGGCGCCGGGGTCGTCCGCTCCGGCTGCGAGCAGCGCGAACGCCGACACCAGGGCGGGCAGGTTCTTGCGGGGTTCGTGGGTGCCGCACCACAGGATGTAGGGACGGGTGACGCCCGACCTCGCCCGCCAGCGCTCGACGGCGTCGGCGCTCACATCAGGCACCGCCACCCCATGGGGGATGACCCGCAGCAGGCTGGGGTCGAATCCCGCCCGCAGACATTCTTCGCGAGTGTGGGCCGACGGCACGACGACCCGGGCCGCGTGCCGACGGGCGAGTTCGGTGCCCCGCCGCAGGAAAGCCGCACCGCGAGGGGAGTACCAGGTCGGCTCGTCGAGGAACGCCAGGTCGTGCACGGTGGCCACGAGCGGCGCGGTCGCGGGCGGCGTCGCGGGAGAGGTGGCGTGGATCACGTCCGGTCGGCGGGAGCCGGGCCACAGCCCCATGTCCACGGGTGGCCAGCGCCACGTGTGCCAGGCGCGGTACAGCGCGGCCCGGGGCAGCGGGATGTGGTGGACCGGGATCGGTGGTTGCCAGGGTCCTGGCGCCGGCGCCCGGTGACGGGCGGCGATCCCGATCAACTGCAGCCCGGCGTCATGCCGCAAGTGCGCGAGCAGCGCGTTCGTCGAGGCGGCAGTCCCGCCCGGCACCCGCTGCCAGGACTGCTCGACGGTGACCGCGACGTGCAGCCTCGCAGCCATGACGAGAACCTACTCGGCACCGCGGTCGCGGTCGGGCACCTCGGCGGACCACGACCCCGTCGGCAGGCAGTGGCAGAGGTCGCTACCCTGACCGACCGATGCGTGAACCGATGGTCGTTCTCGACGCGAGCGCCGTCCCGGCCGACCGAGGTGGGGTCGGCCGCTACGTCGACGCCCTGGTCGGCTCGCTGGCCGCGCTGGGCCGGCCCCCGGTGGTGCTGGCGAACGAGCTCGACACCGGAGTGTTCCGCGGGTTGGGGGCCGCCGATGTGGTCACGGTGGCAGCGGCGTCACGCGGCCGCGCACACCGACTGGCCTGGGAACAGGCGGGCCTGCCGGGCCTGCTGAGGAGGCTGGGCGCCGACGTGCTGCACAGCCCTCACTACACGACGCCGTGGCGCGCCCCATGCGCTCGGGTCGTCACCCTGCACGACGCCACCTTCTTCACCGATCCCGGCCTGCACCTCGGCGTCAAGGCGGTGACCTTCCGAGCCGCCACCCGTCACGCGTTGCGCCACGTCGAGCGGTGTGTCGTGCCGTCGCGGGCCACTCGCACCGAGCTGGTGCGGCTGCTGCCCATCGCGGACCCTGATCGGATCGCGGTGGTCCCGCACGGCGTCGACACGGCCAGGTTCCATCCCCCGACCCCTGCGCACGTGTCTGACTTCGCCGACCGGATCGGGCTCGTCGGCCGCAGCTGGATCGCCTTCCTCGGCACCCTCGAACCACGTAAGAACGTCTCCAACCTGGTCCGAGGCTGGATCCAGGCGTTCGCCGAACGCGCCGCCGTCGACCCGGCCGCAGCACCCGTGCTGGTGCTGGCCGGTGGCGAGGGCTGGGACACCTCACTGGAGCCGGCTCTGGACCTGGTCCCCGCCTCGATGACTGTGCTGCGCCCGGGCTACCTGCCGCTGACAGATCTGCCGGCGTTGCTCGGCGGCGCACAGATCGTGGCCTACCCGTCCCTGGGCGAGGGATTCGGGCTGCCCGTGCTGGAGGCGATGGCGACCGGCGCCTGCGTCCTGACCACGCGCCGGCTGTCGTTGCCCGAAGTCGGTGGCGACGCGGTCGAGTACTGCGAGCCCGACCCCACGAGCATCGCGGCCGCGCTTCGGGCGCTGGCCGATGACCCGGTCCGACGGGTTTCGCTGGCCCGGCAGGCGCTCTCGCGCGCCGGACGGTTCACGTGGCAGGCCTGCGCAGAGGGGCACATCGCGGCCTACGAGGCTGCCGCATCCAGCCGGCGACCCGGCGCGAGCATCGGATCACGGCCGTGAACGGAGGCGATGCCGCCGTCGACGTGGTCGTGGTGACCTACCAGCCGGGCGCGACCCTGGAGACGTTCCTCGACACCCTGGCGCAGGCGACGAAGCAACCGGTCGCGGTCGTCCTGGCCGACAACGGGTCCACGGACGGCTCGCCGCAGGCGCAAGCCGACCGCGGCCGGGGCGCACTGCTGCCCACCGGGGCGAATCTCGGCTACGGCGGGGCGGCCAACCGGGGGGCCTGCCTCGGCCGAGGGGAGTGGTTGGTCGTCGCCAACCCCGACGTGACGTGGACCTCCGAGAGCCTGGACGAACTCCTCGCGGCCGGGCATCGTCACCCGCGGGCCGGCGCCCTCGGGCCGATGATCGTCTCACCTGACGGATCCCTCTATCCCTCGGCGCGCGCGTTGCCGTCGCTGGGCCGCGGCATCGGGCACGCCGCCTTCGGCTGGATCTGGCCGACCAATCCGTGGACGCGGGCCTACCGGCAGGAGCGGGAGGCGCCGGCCGAGCGGGAGACCGGGTGGCTGTCCGGCTCGTGCCTGCTGCTGCGGCGGGCCGCCTTCGAGGCGGTCGGCGGCTTCGACGACGGCTACTTCATGTTCTTCGAGGACCTGGACCTGTGCGAGCGGCTGGCCGCGGCCGGTTGGTCGTCGGTCTACGTCCCCAGCGCGAGGATCGTGCACGAGGGGGGCGCTTCCTGGCGGTCGTCCCCGGACGCGATGGTCAAGGCGCACCACGACTCGGCGTGGCGATACGTGTCCCAGCGGTACTCCTCGGCCGGGCACCTGCCACTGCGGGGCGTCCTCTGGTGCGGCCTGCAGGCCCGCTACCTGCTCTCCAAGGTGGTGCGCCGCGTCGGCGAGGGCGCCACGACAACCCGGCAGGCGCCGAGCAAGACCTGATCCTCAGGTGCCGGAGCATCACTTCCCGGGCTTGCGCATCGCCTTGACCGCCGAGTCGACGATGTCGTCCAGGCCGTGCTGGGCGCGCCAGCCCAGGACACGCTCGATCTTGCTGACGTCGGCGACCAGCGCGGGTGGGTCCCCGGCCCGCCGCGGCCCGATCTCGGGTTCGAGGTCGTGGTGCAGCGCACGAGCCACGGACGCGACGACCTCCAGCACGGAGGCGCCCTTGCCGGTCCCCACGTTGAAGATCTCGTGCGACCCGATAGCGGGGTCCGATCGGTCGGTGCCGTTCAGGTGCCCCAACGCCCGCAGATGGGCGTCGGCCAGGTCGCCGACATGCACGTAGTCGCGGATGCAGGATCCGTCGGGTGTCGGGTAGTCGCTGCCGTGGACGATCGGGCGAAGTCCCTGAGCGGCCCGATCGAGCAGGATGGGGATGAGGTTGGCGGTCACGGTGTCGGCCAGTGCCGGCCGGCCTGCACCGGCGACGTTGAAGTAGCGCAGGCTGACCGTTTGCATCCCGTAGGCCACGGCGGCATCGCCGACCAGCCATTCACCGGCCAGCTTCGTCTGCCCGTACGGGTTGATCGGCAGCGTGGGGGCGTCCTCGGTGATGAGCCCGCCGGACAGGCTCGACGGGTCGGGGGCGCCGTAGACCGCCGCCGAGGAGGAGAACACCAGTCGCGGGACGTCGTTGCGTCGCATCGCCGTGACGACGTTGGCCAGCCCGGCGACGTTCTGGTGGAAGTAGTGGGCCGGCTCGGACACCGAGTCCCCGACGCTCTTTCGGGCCGCGAGATGGATGACGGCCGTGACCCGCCGCCGCCGGAACTCCGAGCCCAGCACGGCGGGAGCCTCGTCCCGGCTCAGGTCGAGCCGGACCAGCGCCAAGCCTTCGATCCGCTCCTGGCGCCCCGCCGACATGTCGTCCACCGCGACCACCGGGGTGCCGCCGTCGTGCAGCAGTCGCGCGATGTGGGAGCCGATGTAGCCGGCGGCGCCGGTCACCGCGATCGTCATGCCGACATCCAGCGCCGCATCACCGGGTGTCCTCGGGCACGAGGTCAGCAGCGGTCTGCCCGCGGCGGATCACCTGCTCCAGCATGGCGATGAGCTCGGAGATGTAGCGCTGCGGCGCATAGAGTTTGCGGGCATTCTCGCCGAACCGCGCGCCGGCCTGGTGCAGGTACTCGCGGTCCTCGACCAGTTCGCTGACCCGTTCCCGCCATTGCGTCGCGTCCTCCGACGAGATCAGCCAGCCGGTCTCCTTGTCCGCGATGGCGTCCTGGATCCCCTCCAACCGCGCGGCCAGCACGGGCGTGTCCCGGATGCCGGCCTCGACGTTGACCAGCCCGAACCCCTCCATGTCGCCGTAGACCTTGATGTTGGGCTGGATGAACAGATCGCTGCCGCGGAAGAGCGTCTCCCGGGCGTCGTCGGAGACCCGGCCGAGCAGCTTGACCTTGCCCGCCAGGCCCCGTTTGGCGATCGCCGCCTCGATTCGTGCCTTCGCGGGCCCCTCCCCGGCGATCAAGTAGGTCCAGTTTCCCTCGACGTGGGGCAGCACCTGCGAGGTGAACCAGGCGACCCCCTTGCGCCGGACCAGGCGGCCGATGGTCAGCATCACCGTCGAGTCCGGGTCGACCGCCCAGCGTCGGCACAGCTCCTCACGGGCGACGGAACGGGGCGCGAGGTCCTCCGGCGCACTGACCGCCAGCCGGAGCACCTGCAACCGGTCCTCGACCACGCCTGCCGCCCGCACTGCCGACGCCGTCGCGTTGCTGACCGCGATGATCAGCGGGGCGGCGCGCAGGTGGCGGACGACGACCTTCCGATACGCGTTGGAGTCGAATGTGACGTCCAGCCCCATCACCATCGTCGCGTGCGGCATCCGCATCATGCGCAGCAGGCGGGTGGCGGCCGCGTTCATGAAGGCGTCACCCAGCAGCACCACGTCCGGCCGGTCGGTGCGGATGACGTGCCACATCTGCTGCAGCGCCACCGGCAGCCACCAGATGTGGTGCAGGTCGTGCCGCTTGTTGTGGATCAGGGTGACCCGGACACCCGCCTCGCGCAGGCCCGCCCAGGTGTCATAGGCCAGGGTCTCCATGCCGCCGGTGGAGGGGGGGAACTTGCGGGTCACGAACAGGACATGCACTGCGCCACGGTAGAGGCTTCCGGGTCGCCGCGCCGCCGCCCCCGGTTCGGGCAGGGCCTGAGTAGGGTCAACCGGTGCACGTTCTCGTCACCGGCGCGGCCGGCATGCTGGGCACCGACGTCGTCACGGCGTTCCTGGAGGCCGACCACGACGTCACCGGCCTGTCCCGTGCGGACCTGGACGTCACCGCCCCCGCTGCCGTGGCCGAAGCGGTCTCCGGCCACGATCTGGTGATCAACGCGGCCGCGTGGACCGCGGTCGACGCCGCGGAGGATCACGAGGCGGAGGCGTTCGCGGTGAACGCCACCGGTGCCCACCTGGTCGCGCTGGCCGCCGCTTCGCACGGTGCCCGGTTGCTGCAGGTCTCGACCGACTACGTCTTCGGGACCGTCGGTGAGGCGGGAGGGCCGGCGAACCGACGTCCGATTGCGGAGGACACACCGCCGGCACCGCTCAGCGCATACGGCCGCACCAAGGCGGCAGGGGAGTGGGGGGTGCGGGCCGCCTGCCGCGACGCCGTCATCGTTCGCACGGCTTGGCTCTACGGGGCACACGGTCCCTGCTTCCCCAAGACCATCGCCCGGCTGGCCGCCGAACGGGACGCGCTGAGCGTGGTCGACGACCAGTACGGGCAGCCGACGTGGACGGCGGACCTCGCCGCGCTGCTGGTGCGGCTGGCGAGCGCCGCCGTGCCACCGGGCGTCTATCACGGCACCTCCGCCGGCTGGACGTCGTGGTTCGAGTTCGCCGGCGAGGTCGTCGCTGCGGCCGGTCGCGATCCGGACATGGTCCTGTCTCTTATACACATCTCCGAGCCCACGAGACTAAGGCGAATCTCGTATGCCGTCTTCTGCTTGAA
>ENA-ORBV01002822-ORBV01002822.1-microbial-mat-metagenome-genome-assembly--contig:-NODE-2822-length-36061-cov-6.356936_pt1 | contig 36061 bp, 29 predicted proteins | sample MGYA00237777_ERZ505514 | MGnify/ENA primary metagenome ERZ505514 (study PRJEB26160, sample SAMN06269048) | microbial mat metagenome | isolation source: Oligotrophic lake microbial mat | place... | reverse complement strand
GGACGAAGCCCGTGGCGATGCGCTGGTCAAGCGTAGGGTTGCTAAGCAGGTCGCCGGCGATTTGCTCGAGGCCGAATTGCTTGTAATTCAGATTGCGGTTAAAGGCCTGGATTACCCAGTCGCGATAGGGCCAGATCTCGCGGTAGTTATCGACGTGGATGCCGTGCGTATCGCCATAGCGGGCCGCGTCGAGCCAGTAGCGGGCACGGTGCTCGCCGTAGTGGGGCGAGGCGAGGTAGCGGTCGATCATGCGCTCGTAGGCATTGGGCGAAGGGTCACTGAGAAACGTGTCAAGGTCGGCGGGCGTGGGCGGCAGGCCCGTCAGGTCCAGCGCGACCCGGCGGAGGAGCGTGCGGCGATCGGCCATCGGGGCGGGGTTAAGGCCTTTGGCTTCCAGCTTAGCGAGGATGAAGCGGTCCAACGGCCGCTGCGCCCAAGCGGCGTTACGGACGGTGGGCAGGGCGGCTTTCACCGGAGCGCGATAGGCCCAGAACTCTTTCCATGGCGCGCCCTGTTCAATCCACTGCTTAATTTTGGCGATCTGCGGCGCGGTCAGGTTCTTGTGCGAACTCGCCGGCGGCATGCGGCGGGCAGCGTTAGCTTCGGAGATGCGGCGGTAAAGGAGGCTCTCGGCGGGTTTGCCGGCGGTGATCACCTTCGCCGCGGACTCACGCAAGTCCAGCCGCAGATTAGCGGCGCGGGTCCCCGCATCCGGCCCGTGGCATTGGAAGCAATTCTCAGAAAGCAAGGGGCGGATTTCGCGCTGGAAGTCGAGCTTGGCACTAAGGTTGGCGGGGTTGGGCGCCTGCGCCAGGAGCAGTAAGAGCAGTGAGGCGAGTGGCATGGCTGGTTACCCTTACTTTATCGCATCCGCGGCTCGTGGGTTCGGAGCCCTAAGCGTTGCGGGCATGCCGCTCTATTTCTTTCTTCTGATGCAGCCTGCCACCCTAGCCCGTGGCGTAAGCGACGGGTCACATGTGCCAAAGAAACTTCAGCATTTACTGCTTTTGTCGAGGGCCTGGGTGACCCGTGGCGTAAGCGAAGGGCTAGTTTAAATTGATACGCAGTAAGTACTAAATTAAGCGGTCAGAGCACTAGGTTACGCCAGCGCCAGCGTCAGTTGCCGCATGGCAGTCGCGACGATCTCGAAGGAGCGCAGACGGTCCACGTGGAGGTAGGCCTCCGAGGTGAACATGATCTCGTCTACGCCGGTGTCCGCGAGGAACTCCTCAATGCCCGCCTGCACCCGCTCCGGACCGCCGATAATCAAAGCCCCCAACTTCGATTGCACCAGCAGGCTCTCATCATTCGAAAGCAGGCCGTACAGGCTGTCGACGGGCGGGGCCATGAAGAAGGGCTCGCCGCGGATCAGCTTCGCCACCCGCAAAATCAGCGACGTGGCCAAGCGCTGCGCTCCCTCATCCGTATCGGCGGCGATAATCGGCACTCCGGCCATTGCGTAGGGCTTCGCCAAATAGCGTGAAGGCCGAAACGTGTCGCGGTAAACAGCCAGCGCGTCCCGCAGTTGCTGCGGCGCAAAGTGGCTGGCGAAGGCGAAGGGAAGGCCCAGCGTCGCCGCGAGTTGGGCGCTAAAGGTGCTGGAGCCTAACAGCCACACCGGCACATGCGTGCCACTGCCGGGGATGGCGCGGAGGGTTTGCCCGGGCTGCGGATCGTCGAGCAAGGCAAGCAACTCTGCAACGTCATCGGGGAAGTCGTGGCTACTGCTAGCGTTTCTCCGCAAAGCGCGCGCCGTCTGCGGATCGGTGCCCGGCGCGCGGCCGAGGCCCAAGTCAATGCGGCCGGGGTATAGGGTCTCGAGCGTGCCGAACTGCTCCGCAATCACCAAAGGCGAATGGTTGGGCAGCATAATGCCCCCGGAGCCCACCCGGATGCGGCTAGTGCCACCGGCGAGGTGGCCAATCAGCACGGCCGTCGCGGCGCTGGCAATGCCCGCCATGTTGTGGTGCTCGGCGAGCCAATAACGGGTGAAGCCCCATTGTTCGGCGTGTTGGGCCAAATCGAGCGAGGCGCGGAAGGAGTCGGCGATGGTGCCGTTTTCTTTGACGGCCGCCAAGTCCAGGATCGAGTATCGCGTTTCGCTCATGGGTCTTGGATGCAGCCGGCGCGGATTCGGCTACCAAATCACGCTAACGGCATAATCGTGGATGAGAGGATCGCGGGTCACCAGCGTCAAGCCCTCGTGGCGCGCTTGCGCGATGAGGAGCCGGTCGAAGGGGTCGCGATGGATGGGGGGAAGCTGGTTAATACCGAAGATGTGGGAGGGTTGAATTGCCAGCCACTCGCGAACGCCGGCCTGTTCGAAGTCGCTTTGGACGGTAGCGAGGTCGGGCAAGGTGCCCGGAGCAGTTTGCGACTTGATGGCCAGTTCCCACAGAGATACATGGCTCGCCAGCAGTTCGTTCTCTTGATCGAGCAGCGCCTGACGCGCCGTGGCCGATAGGCGCCCAGGGTCACTCACCGCCCATAACAAAACGTGCGTGTCCAGCAGCAGCTTCACAACTTGCCGCCGTTGGTGAACTCCTCCACCTTTTCGTCGCTCATGGCCCGCTCCCAGCCTTTCGGCAATAAATAGCGTCCCTTCGCGGCCCCGAAGATTCGCTCGGCCGGTTCGCGCACCGGGATCAGGCGCACCATGGGCTTGCCGGCTTTGGCGATGACAATCTCCTCGCCCGCTACCGCGCGTTCCACCAGCCGGGAAAGTTGGGTTTTCGCCTGATAGATGATTACCGGACGGGAGGGCGCGGCTGCATGCTGATATTCATTCACCCGCAGCATGTCTCACCTTCGGTCAGGCTCATCCCGTATTGGAATCGACCACCCACTTCAGGCTCATCCTGCATTGGACAACTCTGTCCCGCGACTTGGCCAGCAGGAAGCGATACAATGGCCGCTCTGATGCGAATTTTCTCCTTCTTCGTCCTTGCCGCCCTCGCCTTCGCGGCCGATTATCAGGTTACGCCGGACCTCGTGTACTCCACTCCCGGCGGCGAAAGCCTTAAGCTCGACGCCCACATTCCCCAGGGGCCCGGACCTTTTCCGGCCGTGATCCTGGTGCATGGCGGCGGCTGGACCGCTGGCCACAAGACCGTGAACTTTGTGCATGCCTTGTTCCCGTTGTTGGACCAGACGGGCATGGCCTGGTTCACCATCGATTACCGGCTGGCGCCCCAGCATCCCTTTCCGGCCGCCAAGCTCGACGTCGAAGCAGCGGTGCGCTGGGTGAAGAAGAACGCCAAGCAGTACAAGGTGGACCCCAAGCGCTTGGCGCTGATGGGCGAATCGGCGGGCGGGCACTTAGTAAATTTGGTGGGCGCGAAAAATGACGTGGGCGTGAAGGCCGTAGTCTGCTTCTACGGGCCGATCGACATGGTGAGCTTTGCCAAGAGCCGCTTCGAGGGCAAACCGGTCGACGGCAACATTAAGGGTTTCTTCCAAATCGAGGATTTGAGCGAGGCGTCGAACGCCAAGCTGCGGGTCGCTTCGCCCGACACTTACGTCAACAAAAAGACGCCGGCATTTCTGATCATTCATGGCACTAAGGATGCCTCCGTGCCCTACGACCAGGCCACCCAGCATGTGGCGCTCTTTAAAAAGCGCGGCATTCCCGTGGAGTTGATCACCGTGCAGGATGGCGTGCACGGCGTAATGAATTGGGAAAAGGACGCGCGCTTCTACACTTACAAGCAGCCGATGCTCGATTGGCTGCGCCGTACGCTGTGATCGGGCGCTGTGATGCGGCCCTTTGATGGGACAATCGAGAGATCGCACTCGAAAATTCACCTACCTATCAACGCCTCCGCTGGGCCGGCTTGGCCGAGGCCATTTCGTTTCTGGTTCTAGTGGGCATTGCCATGCCGCTCAAATACCTAGCCGGAAAGCCGGAGGCCGTACGCATCATGGGCAGCCTCCACGGCGGGCTGTTTGTGATCTACATCCTGATGGCTCTGCTGGCGGCGCGCAAGTTTCATTGGCGGCCAACGCTGTTGATCCTCGCGCTGGTGGCGGCGGTGATTCCGTTCGGTCCGTTTTGGTTTGACGCGAAGCTGCGCCGAGAGACCGCTTAACGCGCCGCGGCGGTCTTGGCCTTCGTGGCGGCCATCGAGCCGCGCAGGGCCAGATTGGCCAGCGCCATCAAGACGGCGGCCACAGGCAACACCATCAGCGCGGGGCGCAGGCCGGAGCTGGAGGCGATGCTGCCGATGATCTGCGAACTGAGCGCGAGGCCCGCCCAGCCGGCGGTGATGACGATGCCCATGGCCGTCGCCGTGCCGCGCGGGAAAGCGTCACCCACCATGGCCAACGTGGTGGGAAAGACGGGCGCCATGGCCAGGCCGGCCAGCACCAGGCAGCCGATGGTGACCACCGGGCTCGAAGTCTGCAACATCAGGAACGTGGTGACGGCCATCATGACGGCGGCGCCGAGGGTGACCAGTTGAGGCGGCGTGTCCTTCAGCATCTTCGAAACAATCAGGCGGCCCACGGTGAGCGCGCCGGCGAAGCCAAAGCCGAGGATATTCGTGGCCGTGGTTTGACTGACGCCTTGCGTCATCAGATACTTCACTTCCCAATTGAAGATACCCACTTCGCAGGCCACATAGACGAAGAGCATCAGCGCCAGTAGCCACAGGACCGGCCGGCCCAGCATCGTGCCGGCGTCGGCCATGGAAAACGCGCCCTCTTTCTTTGGGCCGGGGATGGCCGTGGTGCCGTTCATCACCAGGGCAATGGCCGAAACGACAGCCACCACGTAGCATAGCGTGGTCGCGTTGTTGCCCAGGATATTGGCGCTCACCAGTGGCGTGGCCATGGTGCCGACGCCGAAGAAGAGATTCAGAAAGTTCAAGGTGGAGGCGCGCTGCTCCACGTTGATGTCGCTGGCCAGGGCGTTGGCCGCCGTGACGAGAATTCCGCCGCCGAAACCCAGCATGAACAACGCCATCCGCACCGCGCCAAACTCGCCGCCCGTGCTGGGCAAGGCAAACAAGGCGCCCGAAATAATCAGCAGCGACACCACCAGGGCGGGCTTCTTCCCGAAGCGATCCACCAGGGGGCCCACCGAGATGGAAGCCACCATCAGGCCGATGGCCTGCATCAGGGCGATGGTGCCGTTTTCGGCTTCGCTCAGTTTGAAGGTTGGCATGATGGTGCCCAGCATGGCGGCCACGCAACCATAGGTAAATACGCCGCTTATGGCGGCCAGGATGAGACGCTGATTGTTCATTTCGCGTTCAACTTTATCAGATTTTTACCCCCGCGGATGCTGCCCATCGGACCTACTGGTTTGGGACGCTCCCGCGCATCGACCAGTCAGGATCCCAGAGCTAAGGTTCTAGTACAAAAGTAATACTTTTGCCGCTCCCGTGTAGCTACACTAAATCAGGAGGACACCATCGAAGATGAAGGTGGCAATCATTGGGTCGGGCTATGTGGGGTTGACCACGGGTATTTGCCTTTCATTTGTCGGTCACGAGGTGACTTGCATCGACATAGATCCGGGGCGGGTGGAAACACTTAAGTCCGGCACGGCGCCGTTTCACGAGCCTTACTTGTCGGAGATGATGCGGCTGGTGAAGGTGAAGTACACGACGGACTACGCGCAGGCGATTCCCGAAGCCGAAGTGATCTTCATCGCGGTGGGTACGCCTTCGCGTCCGGATGGCAGTCCGAATCTTGAGTATTTGGAATCGGCGGCTAGCTCGATTGGCGAAAACCTGGGGCCGAACTATACGGTGGTGGTGAATAAGTCCACTGTGCCGATCGGCAGCGGCAATTGGGTAGAGTCGATTGTCCGCGACGCGTTCCGTCGCGGAAATCATGGCCATCGGCCGGAGAACTTTGCCGTCGCGTCGAACCCGGAGTTTCTGCGGGAAGGCTCGGCGATTCACGATAGCCTTTTCCCGGATCGCGTGGTGATCGGCGCTGACCAACAGCAGGCGCTCGAACGCCTCTATTCGCTCTACCGTCCGCTGCTGGACCAAAGCTTCGCCGCCCCGCCCTTTCTGGCCCGACCCGATGGCTTCGGCGCCGTGCCCCTAATCTCTGCCGACCTCGCTTCCGCCGAACTGATCAAGTACGCGGCCAACGCCTTTCTCGCGCTCAAGATTTCTTACATCAATGAAGTGGGACAACTGGCGCAGCGAGTGGGCGCCGATGTGCAGCTAGTGGCGAGGGGCATGGGGCTCGATGCGCGCATTGGCACCCGATTCCTGCAAGCCGGCATCGGCTGGGGCGGTTCCTGCTTTGGCAAAGACACCGCGGCGCTGATTTCGACGGCGGCCGAGTATCAGCTCGAAATGCCGATCGTGCAGGCGGCGCGGAAGATCAATTCGCGCCAACGCGAGTTAGTGGTGGAGCGTTTACTCGGCGCGATGAAGTTACTCAAAGGAAAAACGGTCGGACTGTTGGGCTTGGCATTTAAACCCAACACCGACGACTTACGCGATGCCCCGGCGCTCGATATCGCCCGCCGCTTAATTGAACGCGGAGCCCGGGTCCGCGCGCACGATCCGGTGGCCGTGCCGCTGGCCCAGAAGCTCTACCACGATTTGGCGGTAACCTGGTGTGCCAGCGCGGAAGAGACCGCCGAAGAGGCCGATGCGCTGGTGTTAGTTACTGACTGGGCCGAGTATCGCGAACTCGATTGGGCGGTGCTCGCCGCGCGGATGCGCAACCCGCTGGTCCTTGATGGCCGCCACTTTCTCGATGCGGCAAGGCTCAAGGCCAGCGGTTTTCAGTATCTGGCCGTTTAGTTCGGCGTTACGAAACTACTCGCGAGCGTTAGAACCGGTACCGGATCGCCAGTTGCATAATGCGGGGATCGCGGGCCGCGGTGATCCAACCGAAGTTGGTATTCCCCACCGTGGTCTGCGGGTTTTGGAAGTTGACGGTGTTGAAAAGGTTAAACGCTTCCCAGCGAATGTCCACCGATTGCCGCTCAGTAATCCTGAAGCCCTTCGATAGGTTGAAGTCGGTGTTGAAGAACCTCGGCCCGTAAGCCGAATTGCGCGCCGCATTGCCGGGCGTGTTGACGGCCTGGATGTTATACGCTGCCGGATCGAGGAACTTGAAGCGATCCGTCTTGGGGTCGATTCCGCTGTTGGCTTCGCCCACCCGGTTGGGCCGCAAACCGCCGCCGTTGCGGCCGAAGAAGCGGTAAGCCTGGCCCGTGCGCGGATCGATGCCGTTGAAATTCAAACCGACATTGATCGGCAGGCCGGTGCGCCAGCTGACAATGAACGCCGTGCGCCACCCGCCCAACACGGCGTCGGTCGCGCGATTCCAGTTACTGCCCATCTTGCGGCCGCGGCCGAAGGGGAGTTCGTATGTGACGGCGGTCGTGTACTGCAACCGGGGCGTCTGGGTCATGCGGCCATTCTCCAGGTCGAAGCGATCCAGGAACTGCGGCGAGGCGCCCGCGTCCCACGTGCCAGCCTGGTCAATCGCGCTAGCCCAGGTAAAGCTAGCCAAGGCGTACAGGCCGCCGCTGAAGTTGTGCTCGAACTTGGTCTGCAAGGAGTTGTACCAGCTCTTGGCGCGGCTGGCCCCGGTCTGGATCCCTTGCCACTGCGGAAAGGGCCGGTTGGCCGGCACGGAGCCGTCCACACCGAAGTTGGTTTGGTTCCGTTCGTAAAGTCCAAACAGGTTCGTGCCCCGGTTGCCGGCGTAAGCTACTTCGAACGTGCTCGCTTTGTTCACTCGATACTGCATGGCTAAGTTGAACTGTTGAATCCGTCCCGAGCGCTGATCCCTCTCGCGGGTCCGCAAGCCCACATTGCGGCTGTCGAAGTTCGAAAGCACATTGGCCGGCAGCGGATCGCTCAAGCGCACCGGCGCCGGGCCCGTGCCCACCCGCAGCAAGGTTGGCTGGATAAGTTGGGGCGGATTCAGGGCGAGGCTGGCTTCGGAGCCGTAGATGTCCTCGGTGTTGTAGAAGATGCCATAGCCGCCGCGGATCACCAAACGGTCCGGCCGCGCCTGCCAGGCGAATCCGAGCCGCGGGCCGAAGTTATTGCGGTCCGGAGTGGTCAGGTACTTGTCTTTGTCGGTCGAAAGAATCAGGCCGCCGGTCGCGGGGTCGAAGTTAATGTTTTTGTTAGTGCCGTTGCCATAGAACGGTGTCGTGTATTCATAGCGCAGACCCAGGTTCAAGGTCAGGGTGCGGGTGACTTTCCAGTCGTCCTGCAAGAAGCCGCTGAAAGCCTGCTGTAACTGCTGCACGGCCGGTACCGTATTCAACTGCACGGCTTCCGGGAAGCCCAGCAATAAGTCGCCAATGCCATCGTTGGTGAAGCGCCCCTGGAAGGAGTAAGCCGGGCTGCGGCGGGTGACGTCGACAAAGGTATTGTCTTTCAGGCGCATTTCAAAGCCGGTGCGCAGAAAATGATTGCCCGCCTGGATCGACAGGGCGTCGACAATCTGGTTCAACTTCGGCGTCTGATACTGGGGCCGGAAGTTGCGCGTACCGATCTGCCGATAATTAGTTGGCGCGATCAAGGGCAAACCGCCCACTTGTAGCATCTCGGCCGGGAAGCCCCGAAATCCGAAGGTATCGGCTTTCGGCCCATCCACCGTGGCGTGCGCAAACTCGGCGAAAGTATTATTATTGCCGTACCGCAGGGTGTTCACTACGCGGGGCGAGATCGTGCTGGTCCAGGCCACGGCCAAACTCCGATTCTCGTTAAACTGGCCGCCCTGGTTGCCTTCACCATCGGCGATGCCCGGGAACAACTGCACCCGGAAGAACTTCTGCCGCAGGTAGCTAAACCGGCCCATCAACTGGTTCTTGCTGTTCAGCGCATAGTCCGCGCGGGTGTCGAACTTATGCGTATTTTCCGTGCCGTCGCGCAAAGCACTGTAATTATTCGACGGGCGTCCGTTCTGGAAGTTTCCGGGTAAGTTGTTTTCCGGCCAGAGGTCCAATACCTTTTTACCTAGCGCATCGAAGCGCGAGGCCGGGATGATGTTGTTCGGGAAGGGTGTGTTGGTCGCGGGGTCGACAATGTTCAGCGCCCCAAATTCGCCCCGCTTCTGGGCGGCGGTGGGTACCGTGACCAGGAAGCTATCGGCGAAGTTCTGCCGGAAACCTTCGTAAGCGCCAAAATAGAAAAGCTTATCTTTCTGGATCGGCCCGCCGACGGTGCCGCCATATTGCTGCCACTTCAGGTTACTCTTGGGCAGGTTCTGATTGTTATTCGTCCAACCCGCCGCGGCCAGGGCCGAATCGCGATTGAAGTAATAACCCGTGCCGTGCAGGGCGTTGGTGCCACCCTTGATCGAAACGTTAATCACCGCGCCGGCGCTGCGGCCAAATTCAGCCGAGAAGGAATTCGTCTGCACCTTAAATTCGGCGATCGCATCCGGATTCGGCTGCACTACCTGCGCGCTCAAACTCTGCGCGTTCTGCGTGCCCTGGTTATTATCGATGCCGTCGAGAAGAAAATTGTTTTGCGTATGGTAATTGCCATTGGCGACAAACCAGCCCGGCCCCCGCGTCGTCGGGTTCAACGTGCTCGCTGCCACCCCGGGCGAAAGCAAGGCCAGTTCCGTATAACGTCGTCCGGCCAACGGGAGTTCTACGGCCGTGCGCCCGCTGATCACTTGCCCCAAAGCGCCCTGCTCGGTCTGGATCGAGGCCACCGCCGCCGACACTTCCACGGTCTCGGCGATGCTCGACACCTCGAGCTTAATGCGCAGCAAACGTCGCTCGTCGATGTTGATCTGCACGTCATTCAGCTTCACCGACTTGAAGCCGGCCTGCGCCACGTCCACGACATACGAGCCGCGGACGATCGGGCTAAATAAGGCATAGCCGTCGGACGAAGTGGTGACGCTGATCAGCGCCCCCGTATTGCGGTTCGATAAGTTTACCTTCGCCCCCACTACCGACGCTTGCGAAGCGTCTTCCACCAATACCCGCAGCGATGCGGAATCCGTTTGGGCAAACAACGCTGAGCCTACCGAACCAAGAAGCAAAAGCCATTTCATGCCCGCTAGGTTAGCAAGCGCATGTTTCAGTAGGAACCGTAAAATATAACAAAACCATTACATTCACGTGATGGCAATTACTTCATGTACTTCCACACCCGGCACTTCCACGCGAATGCCACCGGGTCTCGGCTGCCAGGCGGCGGCGGCCCCGGCGGTCAGCAGGCGCACTTGCTTCGCGGTGACGCCGACCGGCAGGTCGATCTCCACGCTCAAGCGCCCGGTAGGAAACACCTCGCGGATCGGGCCTTTCATCATCATGGGATTGGTGAGGTTGACTAGATGCAGCGTGAGAGAATCCTTCTGCCGCCAGTAAGCTAAGTCGAGCACGCCGGCGCCAGTAATCCGCACCGGGCTTGCCTGGGGCGCGGCCCAAAAAACAGCATTTCTAAGCAAAGCCAAGTGGTCGGCACTCAGCACCTCCCAGAAAGTACGGTCGATATCCATGGGGAAGTAAACCACGCGGCCCTTGCCATAGTGCGTTAAGTAAGCCGCCGGAGTGTTCGTATGGGGTGTCGTCGTGTAGACGCTTTCCATAGGTAGGTCAGGGTAACTGGGAATGAGCGTGAGTGGCGCGCGATAAGTCGCATCGGCTGGCCGCACTTGCACTTGGCGGACGCCATTAATCACCCTCGGCGTTCCTTCCAGGCCCATCCGCAGGGGATTTCCGGGTAACTGGTGTTCGATCGTCAGATACGAATTCTGCACCCGCTCGTCGACCTTGCCCGCAAAGGAGCAGCCAAACAACTTGGCCAAGCCAAAGTCCGCACGCCGTTGGCCCCACTCATTATAGAGCGACGTCTCCTGCGTGGCGACAATGGCGCCGCCGCGCGCCACATACTCTTCTAACTGACGGCACTGGGCGCTGGAAAGAGCCGCAATATTTGGCAAGATCAACACCGCAAAGCGGTCGACATGCGCCGCGTCGAGTAAGCCATCGTGCGCCATCTCAAAAGGAATGCGGGACTCCACCAACGCTTGATAGAAGCCCAACTGCGGATCCTCTACTCGTTCCCTCGCTTGCGGGCCACCGTAATAATGGGCCGTCTGCTGCGAATAAACAATGGCCACCCGCGCCAGGTTCTCCTCATTGCGCAAGAACTTCTCGTTCTTCCAATGCCAATTGAAGATGTCGGAGACTACCGGCATCCAGCGCTCGTCGAGCGGCTTGGCGTTGAACTTCGTAAACCAGGGCCGCAAGCCGTGCGCGATGCCGTCGTGGGCCCACAGGCGGATCTCGGCGCCGGTCTGCACCGAGTCCTTCCAGCGGTAAGGTTCTTCGACGCCCACGCTGAAGATGCCGCCGATCGGCTTGCGGCCCAACGTCGCCCGGTACTCTTTGCCGTTTTTGCCATTGGCCCAAGGCGGCAAAGTGCCGCGGCGGGCTTGCTTATCGGCAAACAAAGTCTGCGATAGCTCACCCACTTTCTTCATATCTAGCTCCGACAATGCCCCGCCGCCCGAATTCGCGATAAACGTCGCCGCTGGATTTACGGCGCGAATGGTGGAATCCCAAAGTGCCCATAACTCGAATAGCCGGTGCTCATTCCATTCGATGTACTTTCGCCGGGCCGGGTCGGCGGGACTCAACGTTGTGGGTAAGTCAAAACCGCTAAAGGCTCTGAATAACTTCTTACAGCTTTCGCAGTAACATTGTCCGCTGCCATGCCAGCGATTCGAGAAGACCCCGTCCACTTTGTAATTGGTGACAATTTCGCGGGTCACCTGCGTCATAAAATCGAAGTTATAGGGCCCCAGCGCGCAAGTAACATAAAGGTCCGGCGCGGCCCAATGGCGACGAGGCTTGCCATCCGCCGTTCGCGCGACCCACTCCGGATGCGCGCGAAAGGCCTCTTCGTTACAAGCATGGGGATCGGTGCGGGCGACGACATTCATCCCCAAATCCCGGCAGCCGGCGGCGAACTCGCCGAAGGCGTCGCGCTCGCCCAAGTACTTACTGCGGTAGTGATAGGGCACCTTCGTCGGATAGAACGCCACACAGCCGCCGGCGCTCAAACACGCCGCATCGGCGTGGATTTGCTTGAAGTACCGCAACCACATGGCAAGGTCATAGTTGCCGGGGTCGTCTTCGGTGAAGGCGACCTGGGCCCAGCGCATTGGCCGGTCAAACCAGCCGGCACTAGGACTTTGGTTCTGGGCCCAAGCCAGGGGTGTGGCTAACATTAGCTCTCTTCTCGTGATCGGCATCTCGTTTTAAAGTATAGTCATGAACCTTTCTCGATGGATGCTGGCTTTCTTGCTAGTGAGCTCGCTATCCGCGCAAAGCTGGGTGAAAGGCCAGATTGGCTTTCGCCTCACTACCGTCCCGAAGGACTGCCCGGCCGAACGTGCCGGCCTGAGGGTAGGCGACCTTCTGGTCGATGCTGGGGGCGTCAGCGCCGCTATTAAAGCCAAGGCCCCCATCCCCGTCTTTCGTTTCGACCCGGCCCAGGCCGCTTACGTCCGCGAAGACCTCGAGCTCAAGTTCCGCGCAGCCGAGGAGCGCAAACTCGGCGTCGGCGGCGACTTCGGCTTCCTCATCACCGGCGTTGAGCCCCACTCGCTCGCCGCCCGCGCCAGACTGCAACCGCAAGATTTTCTCCCGCAAATCGACGGCGCCATCGCCCGCGAACTCGAGGTTCTCTCCCTCGTCGACCGCGCTCACTCCGAAGGCATCGAGGTGAATCTGCACGTCATTCGTTGGAACGCCGAGAAGAGCGTTTTCGACCGCTTCGTGGTGGCCCAGAAATATAAGCAGTAACTAATGTGAGAAAATGCTCGCCGAAGCCTTGTATGCCATTCTTCGTTGCGATCATCCTCATTCTCCTCACCGCTTGTAGCGGCCCTTACTCCGAACAGAAGGCCTCCGCCAAGGGGGAAGCCCCGGCAGTATTGGTCGACACGTTGCGCGTGGAGTCAATTTCTCTGCCCACGGTGGTGAACGCGAATGGCGAACTTTTCGCCGAAGAACTGGCCAACATCAGCACCAAGGTGCCCGGCCGAGTCACCAAGTTGCATGTCGACCTCGGCAGCCTGGTAAAGCCCGGCGATGTGCTGGCTGAGCTCGAAAAAGACGACTACCAATACCGCCTCCGCCAAGCCGAAGCCCAGGTGGAGCAGATTCGCGCCCGCCTCGCGCTGGCCAACTTAAACACCGACGTCGTCGACCCGGAGCGCACCGCCATGGTGAAAGAAGCCCGCGCCAACCTCGAAGAGAGCCGCATCGTCTACGAGACCACCGAGCGTTTGGCCAAAGAAGGCGTCGTCTCGCGGATCGAGTTTGAGCGAGCACGAGCCCGCAAACAAGGCCTCGAAGCGCGAGTCCAGTCGGCCTTAAGCGAAGTGCTGCAGATGGGCTCGCAGCTTTCCGAGCGCCGGGCGCAGTTGGACCTCTCGCGCCAGCAACTCACCGACACCGTCATCCGCGCGCCCTTCGCCGGCGCCATCACCAAGCGCATCGCATCGGTGGGCGAATACCTCGCCATCAACGCACCGGTGGTGACGCTGGTGCGCCAGCATCCACTCCGCGTGCGCCTCGAAGTACCCGAACGCTTCGCCGGCCAGATCCGCAGCGGCCAGGCCATCGACATCCGGCTCGAAGGCTCTACGCTTACGCGCACCGGCCGCGTCATGCGCTTAAGCCCCAGCATTGAAGCACAGAACCGCTCGCTCACGATTGAGGGCGAGATCCCGAATTCCGACGGCCGCTTGCGGCCAGGGAGCTTTGTAGAAGGCTCCATCACGGTAAACTCGCAGGCCACCGGAATCACCGTGCCGGCAACGTCAGTAGTCAGTTTCGCCGGTATCGACCGGGTCTTTTTGGTGAAGAACAGCCAACTCGACGACCGCATCGTCAAAAGCGGCCGACGCCTCCCCGGTGAACGCGTCGAAGTGCTGGAAGGCTTAAAGGACGGCGACCTCGTCGTCGCCAAAGCCAACGAGAAGATGGCCAAAGGCCAGAAGGTCCGGGTGAAGCCCTAATGCAAAAGCTCGCCCAAATCTGTGTCGCGCGGCCCGTCTTTGCCGTCATGCTCATCCTGGCGCTCGTGGTCGTCGGCGCAGTATCCTATTCGAAACTCGGCGTCGACCGCTTCCCGGATGTCGACATGCCCATCATCAACATCCGCACCGCCTTGCTCGGCGCCTCGCCTGAAGAGGTGGAGAGCACCATCACGCGCTTTATTGAAGACTCCGTGGCCACCGTCGAAGGCATCGACAATATTCGCTCGACGTCCACCGAGTCCATCTCGATCGTCACCGTCACCTTCAACCTGAACCGCAACATCGATGTGGCGGCGCAGGACGTGCGCGACGCCGTCGCCGGCATCATCTCCCAATTGCCGCCTGACGCGAAGCCGCCGTTAATCAAGAAGCTCGACACCGATGCCTCGCCCATCATGACCATGGTGCTTACCGGCGATCGCACGGGCCGCGAGCTCTACGAAATCGCTGACCGCAATGTGAAGGACGCCATCGAGAGCGTCGGCGGTGTCGGCCAAGTCTTAGCCGTGGGCGGCCAAAAGCGGGCCATCAATATCTGGCTCGATGCCGACCGGCTGGCCGCCTATAAGATCCCGATCCTGAGTGTGCGCAACGCTATCGCACGACAGAATGCCGACATCCCCGGCGGCCGGGTGGATGAAGGACGCCGCGAGTTAGTCCTGCGCACGTTGGGGCGTTTTCCGGATCCGAAACAATTTAATGACTTAGTGGTCGCCAATATTCGCAACACCCCCATCCGCGTGGGCGACATCGGCTATGCCGAGGATGGCCATAAAGAGCAACGCTCCTACGCGCGCTACGACGGCAAGGAAGCCGTGGCCATTGAGGTACGCCGGCAATCGGGCGCCAATACCATCGACGTCATCAATGCGGTGAAGGCTAAACTTAGCCGCGTGCAGCAGTTACTGCCGCCGGGCATGCAACTCGAAATCGTGCAGGATCAGGCCCGCTACATCAACGCCGCCTTCCACGAAGTGCAGTTACATTTGATTCTGGGCTCCATCCTGGCCTCGCTCGTTGTACTGCTTTTTATGCGCAACTGGCGCGCCACGGTGATTGCCGCCGTCGCCATTCCGGCTTCCATCATCGCTACCTTCGGCGCGATGCGGCTATTTAACTTCACGCTCAATAACATCACCATGCTCGCGCTCGTACTGATGGTCGGCGTAGTGATCGACGATGCCATTGTCGTACTCGAAAATATCTTCCGCTTTATTGAAGAGAAACAGATGTCGGCCCGCCAGGCGGCGATTGAAGCCACCAAAGATATTGGCTTAGCAGTTACGGCGACGACCTTTAGTCTGATTGTCGTCTTCCTGCCCGTATCTTTCATGTCCTCCGTTTCCGGGCGCTTTCTCTTCTCCTTCGGGGTCACCGCCACCGTGGCCATCCTGGTTTCGCTCATCGTCAGCTTTAGCCTGACGCCGATGATGTGTTCGCGGATGATCAAGCAGGTGGCGGTCGAGCATGATTCGCGCGGCGGCTTCTATGGGTGGATCGAAAAGACTTACATGAAGTTACTCGCGTGGAGCATGGGCCATCGCCCGGTGATTGCCTTCCTGGGCGTTGCCACCATGCTTTGCACCTTCCCGCTCTTCAGCTTATTGAAGCAGGAGTATCTGCCCACCAACGTCGACGAGGGCGAGTTTGAGATGAGTGCGAACGCGCCCGAAGGGGCCAACCTTGAGTCCATGAAAGAGGCGCTGCACCGCATCGAGGACGCCATACGGCCCTTACCGGGTGTGAAGCACGTCGTTTCGATTGTAGGCACGGGCTACTTACAGCAAGTGAATAGCGGCCGCGTGTATGTACGGCTGGAGGACGTCGAAAACCGGGTCCTGTCGCTGCCGCGGATCTGGCGGAAAACTCTGGAAGGCGACCCCATGGGCGCCTTCAAAAATCTCTACTCCCAGCGCGACGTCATGGCCGCCGTCCGCGCCCGCCTCAAAAAGATTCCCGACTTACGCACCCGCGTCGGCAACTTACAAACCCTCAACCAAGGCTCCGCCCCCTACGACATCGACTTTTCCATCCGCGGACCCGACTTACTCGAATTGAGCCGCTTCAGCGAAGCCATGCGCGCCCGCGCCATGAAGACCCCCGGCCTCACCGACGTCGATACCACCCTGCGCCTCAACAAACCCGAACTCCGCGTCGCCATCGACCGCGACCGCGCCGCCGACCTCGGCGTCGACGCCTCCGACATTGCCACTTCCTTGCGCCTGATGGTCGGCGGCGACGACGAAGTTTCCCGCTTCCGCGACGAAAAGATCGCCGAAGAGTATGACGTCGAAGTCCGTCTCAAAGGCGGCGACCGGAATTCGCTCGCCAATATCTCCAAGCTCTACGTGCCGTCGGCAAAAAGCGGACTGCAGCGCCTGGACAATGTCGTGAAGCTGAAAGAATCCATGTCGGCCTACCGCATCGAAGGGCTCGACCGTCAACGCCAAGTCGGCATCCGCGCCAATATCCTACCCGGCTTCGGCCTCGGCGACCGTCTGCCGGAGATGTTCAAAGCGGCCGAAGAATTGAACATGCCCGCCGCTTACTCCACCACGGTCATCGGCCGCGGCAAGGAGTTCGAACGTACCCTCAACGAATTTCTGCTGGCCTTCGCCCTCTCGGTGGTCTTCATGTATATGATTCTCGCCAGCCAATTCGAAAGCCTGCTGCACCCGGTGACGATCCTGCTCAGCTTACCGCTGGCCGTGCCATTTGGCTTCCTTTCCTTATGGCTCTTTCGCGAGACACTCAACCTCTATTCGGCACTCGGAATTCTCGTGTTGTTTGGCGTCGTCAAAAAGAACTCGATTCTCCAGATTGACCACACGAATAACCTCCGCCGCGAAGGCCTCCCGCGCCTGCAAGCCATCCTCCAAGCCAACCGCGACCGCCTGCGGCCCATCCTGATGACCACCGTCACCCTGGTGGCGGGCATGTTGCCTCTCGCACTGGGCAATGGCCCCGGAGCGGAGGAGCGTCGGTCGATCGCGATCATCGTCATCGGCGGGCAGTCGCTGTCGTTGTTACTCACGCTGATCGTGACGCCGGTAGCGTACTCGCTCTTCGACGACTTAGGCGCCCTGGTATCGCGGCGGCACCCGGAAGCGGTCACCGCCACGGGAGATTGACCCAAGGCGCCGCTGCGGTTGATTTTAGATAATAGTTGTTGTTGGACTGGGTGCAGTAATCGCTGCACGTTGGTCGAAGACGAAGACCACCGGGATAGTCACCCAGCCGCGGCGGAGATCGCGCTGGTGGTGGAGGTGGCGGATTCGTCATTACGCCGGGACCGGGATTTGAAGAAGAGCATTTACGCCCGGGCGGGCTTTGCCGTCTATTGGCTGCTGCACCTGAATGCGCGGAGGCTGGAGGTCTACTCCGAGCCTTCCGGGATGGACTACGGGACCAAGGTGGTCTTTGGGGAGGACGAGATGGTGAGCTTCTGGCTGAAGGGCGAGAGTTGCGGGCCGATCCAGTCGGGGGCGTTGTTGCCTTTGCGGCAGGCTTAGGCCGGGCCAGGCCAGAGCGTTAGTAAGCCTCGAATTTGAACTTTTGGCCGCCGACGCTTGCCTCGTACATGAGTCCGCCGTTGGCCATGGTGAGGACCTTTACTCCGTCGGCGTATTTGGCGTTGCCCGATGCGCCCGATTTCACGGCGACCGCGCTTACCTGGGCGCCAAAGGCAAATTTGCTGGCCTTGAAGTCGGCCAGAGCCTTAGGCGTCTCGAAAAGAATCAGTTCGGCGTAGGCTTGTCCTCCGGCCTGAAATCCGATGGAGAGTTGGCTCAGCGTCGCTTTCCCCACCGCCGTCTCGCCTTCCACCACCTCACCGGAACCACGTGCGCCGCCGATGCCGAGGCCAGCTTTCTTGACGCTGGGGAACAGCGCGTAGCCCGCCGCCGCCTTGATCACCGCCGCGAGCGACGGATCGGCTTTGTTGAATCGGGCCAGCGTCTCGGTGACGTCAGCCGAGGGCGTCTTCGCTAGCGCCACGCCGGCGAGCAGCGTCGCCAACCCGGTCACGAGTAGGCACGAGGTGTACCATCCCAATCGCTTTTGCATTCTTATACCTCCATCCGATGGGGGCGGGTCTCTGGTGGAGAACACCCCCGGATCAAGGGTCCCATGAAGCGAGTGTGCCGGTCAACTGGTGTATTCTGCCCTTATGGTATTATGGATTTATGGCAATCAGGAAAATGACGTTTAGCGTACCAGAGCCCTTGGCGATGCAGTTCCTGAGCCGGATTTCCTCTCGCGACCGTTCGCGCTTCGTGAGCGAGGCACTCGCGGCACGGCTGGATGAGCGTGACGCGGCCTTGATCCGTGCCTGCGAGGTTGCCAATCAGGACTTGGATGTCGCCGAAATCGAGCAGGAATTCGATGGACTCGACGACGTAATGGTGGAACCGTGGAAGTGATCCCGGAGCGCGGCGAGATCTGGTGGGTAGCCTTGGATCCGGCACTGGGTTCGGAGATTCGCAAGACACGCCCCTGCATTGTGATTTCGGTGCGGGTACTGAACGAAAGACGAAGGACCGTGATCGTCGTACCGCTGTCCAGTTCGCCCAAGGCTAGCCCACCGATCCTGATCCCGATCTCCTGCTCCGGTCAACCTGCCGTAGCCGTAAGCGACCAAATCCGGGCGGTGGCTAAGGAACGTCTCGGTAGTCGGCTGGGTACCGTCACCAAGGAAGAGATGGCGGCGCTGGAGGATGGCCTCAAGCAGATCATGCAGCTGGGGTGACCGGGCCTCCGCAGGGTTACCGCAACCGCAGGCGCATGATGGCTTCGAGGTGAAAGGTCTGGGGGAAGAGGTCGGCCATGGTGAGTTCGGAGATCTCGTAGCCTCCGGCGACCAGGCCGGCCGCGTCGCGGGCTAGGGTGGTGGGGTCGCAGGAGACGAGGCAGATTTCCGGGGCTTTGATCGCTAACAGGTGCTGGACGGCGGGCTTGCCGAGGCCGAGGCGGGGTGGGTCGGCAATGATGAGGTCAGGGCGGCCTTCGAAGTTTTCGAGGTAGAAGTCGACGTTCTTTTGGACGACTTCGATGCCAGCGAACTTGTTGAACTCAAGGTCAGCAGCGGCGCCGCGGACGACTTCCACCGACGTGACGCGGGTGCCGCGCTTGACGAGCGGGACACTAAACAAACCCACGCCGGCGTAGAGGTCGAGGGCCCATTTGGGCTTTGAGTCGCCCAGGACGGCGTTCACTAAGGGCTCAAGCAGGAAGCGGTTCACCTGGAAGAAACTCTGGTAGCTGACGCGGTAGCGGTGGCCGAAGACCTGGTAGAAGAGCCTGCTTTGGTCGGCACCGGGGATCACTTCGGCCATCCAGGGGAAGAACTCCTTGGAGACGCCGCGGCGGGTGCGGAGGACGTTCATGACGACGGTCTCTTCGTTCGAGAAAAGCTCGACTTCCTCGAGGAAATCGGGGAAGCGATGGTCCTTCAGGCGGGTCTTGATGGCGGCGAGGGCTTCCTGGAGCTTGGGAGAGGCAAGGGGGCAATTGTCGATCGGCACCAAGGTGCGGGAGCCGGCGGCGCGGAAGCCCATCTTGCGGCCATCGAAGTGGATCTGGATGCGGTTGCGGTAGCCATAGGGCTCACCGGCGAGAGATTTGATTTCGTCGGGCGGAGTCAGCTTGCCGATGCGCTGCAGGCTTTCGGCGAGGATCTTCTTCTTGTGCTCCACCTGCGCGTCGTATTCGATGTGCTGGTAACTGCAGCCGCCACAGCGGGTGAAGACGGGGCAGGGGGGCTGAATGCGGGCGGGCGACGGCTCGACGACGTTGGTGAGCTGGGCCTCAATGTGGCCAGGATGCTCCTTGAGGGTCTGCCACGTGACCGTTTCGCCGGGAATGACGAAGGGCATCATGACGACTTTGGCGCCAGTGCGAGCTAGGCCTTGGCCGCCATAAACGAGTTTTTCGATTACCGTATCGGCGGCAGGATCGGCAGGCTTGTCGTGGGGAACCGGGACTGGACCGGCTTCGGGGTTTGTTTCAGGTGTTTCCATCAGGCTACGATAGGATTCTCCCACTTTCATGACCAAGGCACGTGTATTTTCTGGGGTGCAGCCCACCGGCCACCTCCATATCGGCAATTATCTCGGCGCAATTCAGAACTTTGTGCGGCTGCAGCACGAGTATGAATGCATCTTCTGCGTCGTGGATTTGCACGCCATTACCGTCTACCAGGACCCGGCCGAACTCCGCCAGAAGGTCCGCGAAATCGCGGCGCTCTTCATCGCCTGCGGCATTAACCCGCAGGTGGCCAGCCTCATGGTGCAATCGAGCGTCTCCGGCCATGCCGAACTTGGCTGGCTGCTCACCTGCGTCACGCCCTTGGGTTGGCTCGAAAGGATGACGCAGTATAAGGACAAGAGCGCCAAGCAGGAGACCATCGGCTCCGGGCTTCTGCAGTATCCGGTGCTGATGGCCGCCGACATCTTGCTCTATCAGGCGAAGATCGTGCCCGTGGGCGACGACCAGAGCCAGCACCTGGAGCTGACCCGCGACATAGCCCAGCGCTTTAATTCGCTCTATGGCGACACCTTTACGGTGCCCGCCACCAAGCTTCCCACGCACGGGGCGCGCGTCATGGGGCTGGACGATCCCGAGAAAAAGATGAGCAAATCGGCGACCGGCACCGGCCATAGTATTGGCCTGCTGGATGACTTGGCGCAGGCGAAGAAGAAGATCATGCGGGCAACGACGGACTCGAATCCTTTTGTCGACTTCGAGACCATGGGCGCGGGCGTGAAGAACTTGCTGGGGATCTATCAGGCCTTCAGCGGCGCCTCGACTGAGGAGTTGCAAGCCGAGTTCGCCGGACTGCGTTATGGCGATTTGAAGAAAAAAGTCGCCGAGCAGGTGGCGGTGAGTCTGGAGCCCATCCAGGCCCGCTATCGGGAAGTGATCACCGGGAATCTCGACGAAATCCTCCGCCAGGGGACGGAGCGCATCCTACCGATTGCCCAGGAGACCGTGCGGTTAACCAAAGAGCGGATGGGCGTCTACACCACCTGATGGCGCAGCCCATGATCTCATTTCGCGGCATCCACCGGCTGCTGACGCAGAACCGGAATTTCCGGCTGCTGTGGTCGGCGCAGGTGATCAGCGAGGTGGGCGATTGGCTGTACGCGGTGGTGCTGTACAGCCTGCTGCTCCAGATTACGGGGCGCGCGGAAAGTATCGGTATTGCCTTGGTGCTGCAGTTGTTGCCGCAGTTGTTTGTCAGCCCGATGGCCGGCGTCATCAACGACCGGCTGAGCCGGAAGCGGGTGATGATCGTGAGCGATATCGCGCGCGCGGCGATCATCGCGGCGATGGTGCTCATACAAAGCGCTGACCGGCTATGGCTGCTGTACATCCTGCTGGTGCTCGAGACGATCATGTGGGCGTTCTTTGAGCCCGGGCGATCCGCCATCATCCCCAACATCACGCGGAATGACGAAGAGCGGTTAACGGCGAATACCTTGGGCGGTGTGACGTGGGCGGCGGCGTTCTTTATGGGGTCGTCGTTGGGCGGCTTCATGGCGGCGGCCTTCGGGCGGAACTTTGTGTTTCTGTTCGACGCGGTGTCGTTCTTGTTTTCCGCGTGGTTGGTCTCGCGAATGAAGTTTGCGGAGCCGCATCTGGAGACGGCGCCGACGTTGACGGTGCGCGACCTGTTGGGGGCGGGGGCGTTTCAGGAGGGGCTGGCCTATGCGTGGGCGGAGCCGCGGCGGCGCGCCACATTGATGGTGAAGGCGGGCGTCGGCCTGATGGGCTCAAATTACGTCATCCTGAGCGTGATGGGGCAGCGTGAGTTTCCGCTGACGTGGTTCACCCGGGATCCGGCCGCGGCGGCGATGATGGGCATCAGCACCTTGATGGCGGCGCGCGGGCTGGGCGCGATGACCGGGCCGTGGGCGGTGGGCCGCTGGGCAGGGCAGGATCAGAACCGCATGCGGCTTGGCATTGCGTTGGGCTTTCTGCTGGTGCTGGTAGGGTATGGGACTTTGTCGCAGTCGAGCACCTTGTGGCTGGCGTTTGTGGGGATCGCTCTGGCGCATGCCGGCGCGTCGACAGCGTTTGTTTTCTCGACGAATTTGTTACAGAGCTTAAGCGATGATTCTTTTCGGGGGCGGCTGCTGTCGACAGACTTTGCCGGGATGGTGATTTCGATTTCGCTATCGAGTTACTTGGCCGGCTGGGCGGTTGACCACGGCGTTCCGGTGCGGCAGGCCGCGCTGGCGACGGCGTTGGTGATGTTGGTGCCGTTATCGGTGTGGTTGTGGATCACGCGAAGTTGGGCCAAAGTTAATAATTCTTAACACCTCTAACGTAACTGTACTGGCCAGCGGTTCCGTAATGTAAGTAATGAGAAATGGACTCGTTCTGGTGTTGGTTGCTGGCAGCTTAGCCGCGCAGACGGGGCAAGTCCGCCCCGCACCCTTTCTGAGTTACCCTTCTTCCATTGTCGATGGCAATAGCCCAGGCCTTTGGGTGGACGGCGAGCTCAAGGTTTATACTTCCACCGGTGAGTTACTGAAGATGGAAGGCCGAGATTATCGGTCCCTGTACATGGATACGCGTCCCGAGATTCGTTCCGGGACGCAACAGCCAATGTGGATTGAGTCAGTGTGGCGTGATGCGGAGGATGGCACGGTCTACGGCTGGTATCATCTTGAGCCGGGCGGGTATTGTCCGGGCCGTGGACTCACGGTGCCGCGGATCGGGGCCCTGGTATCGCACGATGGCGGCGAAACGTTTGAGGACTTGGGGACTGTGCTTTCGTCAGGCGACGCGCCTAATTGCAATGCCGAGAATGGCTTCTTCGCTGGCGGCCACGGGGACTTTTCCGTGGTGCTGGACCCGCGGCGCGATTACTTCTATTTCCTCTTCGACAACTACGGCGGCCCGGCCGCGACACAGGGCGTGGCTCTGGCGCGGCTGGCTTACGGCGACCGGGCGAATCCAGTAGGCCATGTCCGGAAGTACTTCGCGGGCCGCTGGGAAGAGGCAGGGATTGGGGGCCGCGTGACACCGGTGCTGCCGGTGCGCGTGAGTTGGGACCGGTCGAATACCGACGCCTTCTGGGGGCCCTCGGTGAGCTGGAATGCGTTTCTCGAGAAGTATGTGATTCTGCTGAATCGCGCCTGCTGCAAGCCGGAGTGGCCGCAGGAGGGGATCTATCTGGCCTTCAGTGAGGACTTGGAAAATCCGGCGAGCTGGTCAACCCCGGCAAAGATCCTGACGCCGCAGCAGATCGGCTTTGCGCCGGGCTACTATCCGCAGCTAGTGGGGACGGCGGCGGGGGAATCGGATAGCTTGACGGGGCAAGTGAGCCGACTCTATGTGAAGGGGATTTCGAAGTGGGAGTTGGCGTTTGCGGACGACTCCGATGACGACGACGGCGATCCGGATGACCCGTCCAAGAAGCCGGGTGATCCTGATCCTGGCATTCCCCTGCCGCCGCAGTTAGATTGACGGGTGATGTCACCACCCCCGGCTGCTCCGGCTGATAGCGATAGATCCGCGTAGGGCCGGATTTCTCGCTTTCCTCCCGCAGCGCGTAGCCTGAGGCAAAGAGCAACTCGCTCCCATCGGCGGGCGTAGCCAACTGTAGGATCTGGCCGGACAGCGAGCTACTCAGAACGGCCCACAACGTAAGCGCGTGCTTCATGTGCCGAGCATAGTAGGGCTATTGCAAGCTTTTCGGGAGGTCCAGCACTGGGTTGGCGGCGAAGAAGTGAAAGGGCCGGATCTGGAAGCTGTGCCACATGGTGGGCATCACTGGCCAATCCTCGGCGCGGGGAATGTGGTGAAAGCCCAGCGTGTACCAGCCCACCAGGTCGGTGTTTTCGATCGGCCGGTTGGCCTTGGTCCAATCCGGCAGACCGTCGCCGGCCTTGCTCGCCGTGGGATAGACGCCCGCGGCGTAGCGCTGGTTGGTGTCATAGGGCGTCACCCAAAACTGATGCGCCGAAAATCCCCCAAGCTTCTGCGGCAAATCATCGGGCGTTAGCAACGAGGTCGCCGTTGCCCCGGCCATAATCTCGTAGCCGGTGGGATAGCCCAGCGGACCCTTCACATTCGGATTGACGAACATCCACATCGCGGGCCGGTCGAGTTTAATGTCCAGGATCGCCTCCTGCTCGGTCTTCGCCATGGCCGGCTCCACCACCCAGATACTTTTGCGCATCGGATCATTCGGCAACAGCTTTTGCACCATCCGCTCGGCCATAAAGCTATTGCGCGCCCCGTCGACATCCATGTCGAGCCGGTAGGAGAAGAAATGGTCGTGATTTACACCCAACGTGCCGGGCGCCACTAATTTGCCATATTCCTGGCCGCCATGCTCATGCCCAGCCACCGTCTTTTCGGCTACCGACTTAGTCTCAATTACGCCCGTCGCGCCGACGGCGACGTCGATGGTGCCGTCCTGCAAGAAGCGCCAATCCATAATGTAGTCGTAATTCCCGATTACCGCCGCCGACCTCAGCACTAACTCGCGCGACGGCCGCCCATACACTTCGTTGCCTTGGCCATGCCGCCACGCCGGATCATTCCCCGTACGCTCGAACAAACAAGCCCGCTGGGAAGTTACTTTCGGTGCGCCATGCTCGCCGCCGATTAAAGCGTCAAAGTAAGTCGCATTGGCCGGACAATCGAGGCCCGCGCGCAGGGGCTTCAGCAGACCATCGGTGTAGAATTCGCCCGCGTCCAGAAATACGCGGTTATTCCATCCATTCGCCGGATCCATATACGGGACAAATAATTCCGAGATCGCCCCTTCATACATCACCGAACGTTGGCGCCCGCCATCGTTGTAACGCACCAGATTTAATACTACGCCCACGCGTTGGTCGAGCCGGAAGCGAAAACGCCAATTCTGCCAGGATACCTCGCCTTTTTCTATCTTGTAAGAAGCGCCCATCGGCTGCGAAATCGAAATCGGGGTAGTACCGGCGCGGATATGCTCCGGAATCTCTTCGTAATTCATCGCTCCCGCGCCTACCGGGACGACGCCAGTGTCAATTACTTTCAACACCTTCTTACCTACCATGTCCATCTCCGCCGTAAGTCCTTCGATAGACCGGCCCCAGCCATGGTAACTACCATGCGTCTGCGTGCAACTGCCAAAACCAACCCGTGCCGTCTCCTGCGCCGGCACCGCCACATAGGCAACCGGCAGCGCAATGCAGTGAATGGTATTCAGATCTGTAAAGCCGCGTTTCTTGAGTGCCGCCAGCACCTGCGGATCTTTCTTCATCATCTCGTCGCCGGCTTCCATCTCGCTCTCGAGAAACGGCGCCTGCACGCCCTTCATTTCCCGCCAAGTAACCAGTTTCTTGCCGGTAATATCCACGCGGCCTTCGTAAGTGACGCCTTTTTCGAGTAAGATCACATCGGCCTCGCGCGGCATCGCCATTCCGGCGCGCCAAGCGAGTACAGTGTTCTTAGCCGGGGCCCGCAACAGGACACTGGCGAAGTAACTTTCGGGGCCCGCATGGCCCGCCTTCTGCACGACGTCATAAACGGACCAATACTCGCCAGTAGTCAGTCCGTCGAGCGGATGCTGTTGGGCGAAGGCGGAAAGAGCAAACGCGAAAATACAGCTACGAAAGATCATCATAAGTCTCCTTGAGACAACGGAATCGCCGGACGGTGGGACAGGGGTCGACGATTCCCTTAGATTAACAGACACCCTAATCTGCTACGATGCCCCAAAGAGGGCCCTATGTTTGAGCGCTACACCGAACCCGCCCGCCGCACCATCTTCTTCGCCCGTTACGAGGCCAGCCAGTACGGCTCGCCTTACATTGAAACCGAACACTTTCTACTCGCCCTGTGGCGTGAAGACGAGGCGCTCCGCCGGCTAGTGCCAGGCGAGTTCTTCCGGCGCGCCGTGGATGAGCGGGCGCAAAAGAATCCCAAGATCGCCTAAGCAACATCGAAGGCGCTAGCGTGAATGGGTGCGCTTTCATCCGGCCCACCTCAAAATTACCCGCCTTTTGCACCCGATTCGACCATCCCCAGATCCGCGACTTTGTCGACAACCTCGACCACATCAACGCCCTCGCCGGGCTTTGTGTGGCGCTTGAAGTCTGACTCGGGCAGTCCCCGGAGCTATTTGAAGGCTGATGTCTACCGTACCGCCCAACTCGACTTCTTCTGCCGCCGCACCGAATGTTTTGCGACCGCTGGAATTCTATCCTTTCGCGCGACCGAACGCCTAGCCCATCGCGTCAGCGATGGGTCACATCTGACACAAAACTCCCCATTTACTGCCAAATGGGGCTAGGAAAACCTCGAAGTCGCGCTCCGCCTGCTGGCCGTGGCAGGCTACAGCCGCACGTCTCTCGACGCCGCCACGGCCGCCATCCGCACCCTGCAACTCGCCGATCCCCCGGTATTCTCGAAAACTTCTGCCGCTCCCTAATGCGGCCCAACGACATGTCACTTAGCGGCACCGTCCTGGCGGAGAAAGGGCTCATGCCCGAGTTACTTCGTCTCTTCCGAGCGCGTCTGGTGATCCCCGGCCGTGCGATGCTGCGTGCCGTCTTGAAGCGGGCCCAATCGCAGAACCTATTACGTGAGGGCTTCAAGCGTTGTGAGTTCCCTGGTAGGTGCCTTCTCCGGCCGCTACCTCGCCGGATCCCAGATTCCCGCCGCCTTTGCGCGCGAAGTGGTGGACGTCGTCTGGCGCAGCATTGCGAAGTAGACATTGACCTATGGCCTGTGGATTGTTACCATACGATTGCGGGGTGGAGCAGTCTGGTAGCTCGTTGGGCTCATAACCCAAAGGTCAGAGGTTCAAATCCTCTCCCCGCAACCAACCGAATTAATGGGTCTCCCACTTCTTGGGTGTACCGTCAAACTCCAGGGAGCTCTCGCTCCGGTTGATGCAGTAGAATCAACGACTCCCGGGTTCGTTTCGTCACCTCGCCCCCCGCCTTCAGGATGCTACGGCTTCATATTAGCCAACGGATTGTCGAAGGAGAACCCAAATAAGCGCGGGTCCTCGCCAATGGCGGCGGCGGAGAGGATGTAGAAGACGTAGTCGTAGCTTTCCTGCGGAATGCGCGCGCGGTGGCCAGCGAGCAGGCGCCAGAAGTTGCGTTCGCGCGGATTATTGGGCATGCCGCGCACCAGGGGCAGCACTTGTCCTTCGCCCCAGTTGTAGCAAACCATCACCAGAAAGCCGGAGGCTTGGGCATCGGTCGCGTATAGGTCCTTAAGATAATGCGCGGCGGCGCGCGTCGACTTCTCCCAATTATGGCGATCGTCGGCCGTGTCGGGACGGGCAAAGTCTACCAGGGGGCCGATCTTGAGGCCGTATTGGGCACCGGTCTGAGGAATAAACTGCCACATGCCTTTGGCAAAGCCGAAGCGCGTGGGCGGGCCGCTAATAAAAGGATCGAAGTTACTTTCCTGGAGCGCGAGATAGAAGAATTGGGGCGGTAATTGCTGGGCTAGTAATTCACGAGTGATGACGGGTACGTAGCCCTTGTCGACGGCGGTGCGGATGGCGATGGAGAGCCGATTCGAAGAGCGCCATTTCTCGATGTAAGTTTCTACTTCGCGGACGAAGTCCGGTGGCAGGTCGAGTTCGCATTCGCCGAAGATGCGCGCCACGCGGACGATTTGGCGTTGGCGGGGAGACATTTGGGCGTCGCTTTTGCGGATGGCGGCAAGAAACTTCTCGTAGTCGTCGCGCATGGCTTCGCGGCGCGATTGTAACTGCCGGATTCGCTCGCGGCTCTCCGGGTTGTTGTCGAGTAACTTCTCGAGTCCGGCGATATCCAGTTCAACGGCTTTCAAGCTATAGAAGAGCGTGCGGGCGAGGCCTAACTGGTCCTTCGTTTGCTGGTGGATCCAAAAGGAGTAACTTCCGATGGCGACGATGACAACGGCCAAGGCGACGAAGATCCAGCCATATTTCCGCTGCTGCTTCTTCTTCACCTGGGAAAAGGCCTTGCGGATCATTACGGTATGTTCGCCGGCGGGTTCGCCGCCTTGGCCGTCTTCGAAGTAACGGTTGAGGTAGGCGTCAAGGTCCTTGGGCGGCTTGGCGGCGACGGTTTCAAAGGTGAGGAAGGGTCCGCCAACGCCGAGGCGGAGGCGAGTGCCGTTTCCGATGAGGCCGGAATCGGCACGTTGGCTATCGAGGAAAATGCCGTTGGCACTGCCAAGATCGCGGTAGTGCCATTGTCCGGCTTCAGGGAAGACTTCGATGTGATAGCGGCTGACGAAAGAATTCTTAATAGCGATGTCGCATTCGTCGAGGCGTCCAATGCGGAATCCGGCGGAGAACTGCCGTTCGATTCGTCCATCGGGCAGGTCGGCAGTTACTCGCAAAGATGGGATGGACATGATGGGCGCGCCATTTACTGTGCCTGCGGCAGCAAAATGACTAACTCAAGCTCCGCATTCGGAAAGTCGCCCGGGACCCAGGCGGCTATGTTGCGCGAGCGAACGACCGAGTCCCAGTAAGTGCCGGTGGGTTGTAACTGGAAATACTCGTAGTCGAGTTTGATGGGTAAGTTGGCCGGGGGGCGGCCAACGTGGGTCATGCCGATGCCGGACACGGCTTGGCGGATCAGTTTTTCGATTTGATTATTGGAGGCGACTTTCACCAGGGCGGGGGCGCGGGAGATGAGTTCGCCGTGGTCCATATCGGCGCGAATGGCTAAGTAAATGCGGGTGTTGTGGAAGTAACGTTCGTCGGCCATGGCCGCGGCGTAGACCGAAGTTTGCACCTGCTTCATCACTAAAGAGACGTAGCTCTTGGGGACGACGGTATCGAGCAACAGCCGTAGTTTTTCGTCGAGGTCGGCGAAGCAGTTGGCGGGATGGTCGTGGTCGTAGACGGGGAGGTCGCGGGGGTGCAAGGTTTGCGAGAACGTCGTCAGTGACCCGGCGAGGGCCAGCATCTCGGCGAATAACTGCTCGGGATGGCCGCCTTTTACTTCAAATAAGTGGCGGAAGCCGGGTAAGTGCGAGTTGACCGTGTAGAGGAGCCAGAAGCTGGCGATGTCGGCGGAGGTGAAGTCGGCGAGGCTTTGGTTTTTGTGGCGCCGCGTGGCTGAGAGTTCGGTGCTGCGGGCGGAGAGCGACTCGACGATGCCGCGGGCGATACCGAGCAGACGATCGTGGGCGCGAAAATCCAGCAGGGGCGGCACCACTTGGCGGTCGACCTGAAAGTCGCCGGCGGGGCCGCGGACGACTCGCGTCAGGCGCAGGCAGGAGTAGCCTTCACGGCTTTCGCCTTCGAAGAGAAAGCGCATGCTCTTCTGGGCGACTTGCACTGGCTTTTCGATGGAGGCGCGGGCCTCGTCGCGAATCATAGAGACTTCGGCCACGAAGCGCGTGTTGGCGGGCGAGCCGGGGGCCATTATGTTGACGCCCTTCAAACGGTAGTGCGGCACGGCCAGGAAGACATCGAGCGAATCCACTTCGGCGGGAAAGTGATCGGTAAGCGGGCGGGGCGGGGGCGCGGCGTCGGAGCCAGGAATGTCAAAGAGCAGGCCGTCGGGGAAGATGCCCTCGGCGGAGGTGAGGGCGAAGGCGCCGGTGGCGACGGCATCATGGTCGATGCGCAGTTGGCGGAAGCCCCAAGGGCAGTAGGCGAGGGCTTCGATGCGGAAGCGGAGCAGGTCCTCAAGGAAGCGGTCCTGCGTTTGCAGATGCTGCGGGCTGAGGAGCGTGCCTTTGGTCCAAAGTACAGGTTGTAGTTGCCGCATGACGAGTCCCCTTCTTTACCTGGCGATGGCCGATATGCAGCCCAGTTGGAGGTCCCGGGGCAGAAGCGTGAGCGGCGCGCCTTTCATGTCGATGGTGATGCGGATAGCTACCTCGCTGTTGGTGCTGGCGGTGCGGCCCAAGGAGGCGGTGTTCTTCAAACGAAAGAGAGCCGAGCCCTGTGAGCCGGAGGACGAGTACTCGTCAGCGGCGGCGAAGAAGCGGGTGACGGCCCAGGGTCCAGAGAAATCAGCTGCGGGCGGGGCGGTGTCCTTGGAGCGGGCCTGGAGGCGGACGGTCATGGCGTCGTCGGGCCAGACAAAGTCCTGCCGGCCGCCGCCGCTGCCGGCTTTGAGAGTCTTGCTGCCGATTTGGAGGACGACGCTTTCGAGGTCCGGCGACGGCGCCACTTGCAGGGAGAAAGGCACCCGGATTGAGGGGCCGGCGCCGTAGAAGAGCCGCGAAAGCGCGCCGGCTTTGTTGAGGAAATTGAGGAAGGACGGGTTCACCGGGACGCGCGCATCGGACTTCGCTATGAAGCGGCCGCCAATGCCGGGCGAGACGAATTCAGAGAGCGCTTCCTGCGGAAAGGTGAAGAGTCGGCCGGTGCCCGGGGCGAAGACGGCGGCGAGGTCAGAGGGCTGAGCCTCGGCAGAGCCGCCGGCGGCGAAGGGATACTTGCCAAGCACGGGCCGGAGTTCAGCGCAGAAGCCGCCCCCCTTGCCGTTAGCGGCGGCGGCGGGCACGCCTTTCAAGAGGCCCTCGGCAAAGAGGATGGGGTCCTTCAGCAATTGGGCGGGCTTGGCGCCGAGGTTCAACTGCTGGGCGGTGGTCATGGCGGCGGCCTTGGCCGGGTCACTTTCGGTAAGGCGTTCGGCGTCGGGGTTGGGGGCGTTGGCGATGCGGTCGACTCCCACTTGTAGGCCGATCAAGCCTTGCAGGTAGTTCTGATTGCCCGGGCCGGTGGGCGCTTTGGCGCAGGTGCCGGGCGGCGTGAAGCCTTGGAAGGGCTTGAAAGGTTCGCTGATAGCGGCATTGTCCACCTGCGTATTCACCGACACCAGGCAGAAGAGCCTGGCCAAGGGCGATTCGGCCGAAGCGAGGCTGGCGAGCTTGGTGGCGGCGTCTTTCAAGCCCGCATAGCGGTTGACGGAAGCACCCTCGACAAAGCTATTCCATTGGGCCTGGAAGTCGCGCTGATAGCGGCTGGAGAGCTCAGAGAGCAGGCCCTGGGGGGTGGCCTCGCCCTGAGTTTTGCCGAGCACCCATTGCTCACGGTCAAGGTATTCGAGCGCCTTGCCCATGGCGGTCTTCATCTGGTCGAAGCCAGGTCTTGAGAAGGCGTAACCCACTTCGCGCGGATCGCTGACGGCCAAGGTGGCGTCGCTGAAGCGGATCGGCGGACCCATGCGATTCACCTCTTCGATCATCGAGCGGTAGACGCGATCGACCAGCGGGAAGCGATTCAGGTACACGCGGGCCTGGGCCACGGCAGCGGATTGCGCGCGGCCGCCGCAGAAGCCTGAAGCTCGCTGGGTGCCGAGGAAACGGAACTGATTCTCGGCCAGCTTGGCGAATTCGCTATTGGGCTCCAGGTTGCGCGTCGTAGTGAAGCGAGTGGTGAGGATGCTGGCCAGGAAGCCCGGGTCGGCCCGTTCGGGATTCGACGTGAGCATCAGGTAGGCCTTGAGTTCGCGATAGGCCGTATCGTAGTCGTCGCCGGGGCCGGGGGCAAAGGTGAGCGACGAGAGCCGCCGCTCCAGCGACTGGCGGCTCTCGGTGAGCATGGTGCGCTCAAGGGCCCGGCAGTAGGTTTCGCGAACCGCGTCCTGCATGGGTTCACCAGGATAGACGCCCCAACGATAGGACATGGGCGGGCCGTATTTGCGATGGTCCGAGACGGCTTGGGCGGGCAGGCGCAGGGCTTCGACGGCGCGCAGGCCTTCGAGCGAATCCGGCCGCATGGGCATCGCGGCGGCCTGCTGCGCTTCGGTGAGGATGGCGCGATTGTTGAAGAACGCGACCGTGGCGCCGGTGAGCCAAACAAGGCTGATGGCGGCGGCGGCGCCCAGGAGCCAATTGCGCGTGCGACCGGCGGAAGTGTTGGCTCTCGCGGCCTCAAAGGCGAGCTTATCGCCGAGCAGCGCATCGCGGAAGAAGCCGGCCAAAAAGACCCATTGGGGCACCCGGCGTGCGGCGGCCATTTGCCCGGGATTTTGCGCGCCAGGCATGCTGACGGGGCGCGCGCCGGTGAAGAAGAAGCCGCGGAGAAAGGGCGTGGCTTGCAGTTGGCTGGGGCGGCCGAGCTCCACCAGGAAGCGCACCATTTCGTCGCGCAGCTTGTGGAACTCGCGGGGAAACTCGTAGGTATTGGGGCCGCGGGCAGGTTCGTTTTCGCGCCGCAGGAGTTCAGTGCGGGAGTCGATGAAGGAGTCTTCTACGACGTCGAAGGCTTGGTTGAGCCGGGCGGCCTGTTCCTGATTGTAGATGCCGGGCTGCAGTGACGAGGCGAGCGGCAAGGTGTAACCGAAGACGCGGCCGGCTTCGTCGAGCGACAGATTGTGGACATAGTCGCTGAAGTAGCGGAGGCGGTCCATCTTCGTGAAGAGCACGTACATGGGCATGCGGGTGGACCAGGCTTGGGCGACTTCGCCCACGATCGTGCGAATGCGTTTGGCGCTGGCGGCCGTAGTTGCGGTGGCATTGGGTTCAAGGAACTGTCCGGCGTCGATGCATACAACGAGCGCGCGGGGCGACTGGGCTGCGGCGCCCAGCAGGTTGGCGCTGGTCGCGGCGCGCACGGTGGCGGCCAAGCCGGCCACGCCACCGGGTTGAGCCAAGAGCGGACCACCCGCTTCCACTAGCACCGCGCCGCCGGCCAGCCAGAAGTTCGCGCAAGGCGTGGCCGGCACCGGGCCGTTTTCCATTTCGCGGTCCTGCCCGGAGAGTAACTCGGGATTGAGGCCGGAGTTGACGATCACCGTGGTTTTGCTGGCTTGGGTGTCGCCCACCACTAGCACCACCGGTAGGCGGGCGATTGAGGGTCGGGAAGATGCGGCGAGGCGCTGGCTGGCTTCGCGCGCCAGAAAGGCGACGTCGTTGCCCGCCACCGGGACGGCAGTTTTTTTGCCGCGGAAGAGATACCAGATCAGCCCGCCGGCGAGGGCCATGACGAGCACAATGGCGACGATGATCATCCAGGTCATGCGCGGCCTCCGAGTGAGGAGACTTGGCCGCCAAGGACGAGCCAATAGATGAGGAACGCGGCGACAAAGAGGCCGGCGGCCCCAGCGGCGATCCAGGTCAACCGGCGGCCCCAGGGGTTCAGTTGCTGGGGCACGGCCTCCACGCCCGAACGCCATTCGGGGCTGAGCAGATGGCGTGGGCCATAAATGCGCTGCACCTTCTCCGTGATGCGATCGACGATGGCACGGATGTCACCTTCGCGGCTGTCGCCGAAACGGCCGCGGTAGCCCAGCAACAGGCACAGTTGGTAGAGCTCAAGCGTGTCGGCCGTCTTGGGCGAATCGTCGCCGGTGAGCAGGTTGCGGATGTTTTTGAAGAACTCTTCGCCGGCTACGTGCTGCTGGAAATATTCGGGGCCGATCGGCTGGCGCACCCACTCATGCAAGGATCGATTGGGCGAGTTCAATACCGTTTCGTCGAGAAACGCGACCACGGCCTGGGCGGCGAGTAAGGCTTCGGCGCGGACGTAGCCGCGGCGGACCGCCTCTTCCTGCGCACCCGCCAGCGCCCCGCGCATCTGCTGGCGAAAGTGCTCGAGACTCGGGATCTGTTCCCGGCCCGCGCGAATGCGGACGATGGCGGTGAGGATTTCTTGAAAGACGAGCGAGATCCGTCCGGAGCGCGTGGTGGTCATGAGCCTGCTTCGTCCTCCGTTAAGATGATCAGCGAGACTTGGGGAGCGGGAAAGTCACCGGGCACGTAAAGTCCGACTTCGCGTGAGGCCATGATGTGGTCCCAGCAGGGGCCGGATTTCGAAACGCCAAAGTATTGGGCCTCCACCTTGGCGGGCACGGCCGGAGGCGGCGTGGGCAGATGGGTGAGCGTGAGCCCGGGGACGGCGCGGCGAACTACTTCGCGAATGAAGCGCTCCGAACAGAGCTTCACCAACTGCGGGGTGCGGGAAATCAGGGCCGCTTCGCCAGCTTTCGATTGGATTTCGAAGAGCCAACGCGACCGGTCGAGCAGACGGGGGTCGGTGATCGTGGCGGTAAAGAAGTAGCTTTCGGCCGCGTGAAAAGCCACTTCCACCACGTTGGTCGGCACGATCATCTCGAGGTGGCGCAGGATATGGGTTTCGAGCGCGGCGAAGCATTCGCTGAGTGCGTCGTGATTGTAGAGCGGCAGATCGCGCGGATGGGCGTGGAGCGAGAAGGAGCAGAGCGCGCCGCCCAGGCGAGAGAGTTCGCGGAAGAGCTCTTCGGGGTGGCCGTGCTTCGAAAGCAGCAAATGCCGCAGTTGGGCAATGCTCGAGTGAATGGTGTGGAGGAACCAGAAGCTGGTGAGGTCTCGCCGCCAATAGTCGCCGGCGGCTTGGCCGCTGCCGCGTTGCCGGCCGCCCATTTCATGGCTTTTTTCTTCCATGATGCCCAGCAGGCCGCGCAGCAAGTTCACCAGGCGGCGGCTGGCGGAGATGTCGAGCACGGGGGGAATAAACTGGTCGTCGAGGGCGAACTTTTCGCCGCCCGCGCGGCGGATACGCGCGATGGGCAGGGCGGTGACGGCGCTGGTAAGTTCGCTGTCGAAGAGCAGGCGGAAATTCTTGCGGCCGACGGAGACGAGTCGCTCTTCGGCGCCGCTGGTTTCGTCGCAACGCAATTGGGTGCCGGAGACGTAGCGGGTGCTGCCGCCCGATTCAGTTACGTTGGGCAGGCCCTCGCGGCGTTCGGGCAGGGCAAGATAGAGCACTTGAGAATCGATGGTAGGGGAAAACGCGGCAGCAATGGGCCGGCTGACGGGGGGCTCGTCCGATTCGGGCAGGTGGAAGGCCAAGCCATCGGGCATCACGCCCCGGGCTTCGAGCAGCGCGGCGGTGCCGTTTTGCAAAGCTTCGAGGTCGATCGTCCAGGCGAGCAGGCCATAAGGACGGAACCAGAGAGAGGAGACCGCAAAAGCAAGCGAATCCTCTAAATAGCGGCCCTGCGTCTGAAAGTGCTGCGGCGCGAGGTACATGCCCTCCGTCCACACCACACGTCTTAGCTGCTTCATGAAGTTATCGCTGAGCCTTGTGCTCCAGCATAACCCGGTAATGGGTGTACCACAAGCCTGCATACTAGCAACTTGAAAGAGCGTGTACAGCCTGCCATGATGGGGACTACCGCGAGGTCCCATCATGAGAACTGGCAATTATGAACTAAGCCAAGCATTGCCGGAAAGCAATTTCCGGAGTTTCCAAGCACGCCACTTGATCACCGGGCGCGAGGTGTTGGTCCATTTTCTGTCACAGGGCGGACGGAGCTTAACGGACGTGATCGCCGGATTGAGCCCCGAGGCGCGAACGCTAGTGCTGGATGCGGGAGAGCAGGAGGGCGCGGCTTACCTGGTGACGGTGCCGATGACGGGCTTTACGACGCTGGACGCTTGGCTGAGCCAGTCGGGTGGCGTCGCAGTGCCGGTGCAGGTGCAGGTGCCGGTGCCGGTGCAGGTGCCGGTTGCGGTGCCCATAGTTCCGGCCATGGCGGAATCGAGCGGAGAGTTTACGCAGTTGTTTGCCGGAGGTCCGCCGCCGAAGGCGCCGAAGGCGAAGGTTCCCAATAGCGTCCCGGCGGATGATGGCGGGTCGTTTACGCAGATGTTCCAACCGGAAAAGTCGGCGCCCGCACCCAGGTTTCCCGCGCCACCGGTCGCTGCTCCACCGGTCGCTGCTGCACCGGTCGCCATTCCGGGTTGGGGTGCCGCGACTGGCGAAGGATCGTTCACGCAGTTTTTCCAGCCGGCGGGTGCGGAGTCCACGCCGCCGCCTGCGCCGCCGGTACCTGCTCGGAATGCGGAACCGCCGAAATTGGCGGCTTGGCCCGCTGAGTCCCGGTCGAGCGACTTCACCGAGTTCTTTCAGGGCACTCCGGCGCCGCCCGCTCCTTCCCGGGCCACGCCGCCCGTTGCGCCCCCATCCAGCACGCGTCCGCCCGCTCCGAGCGCCGATCCGATGGGAGGGGCAACAGAATTTTTCCGTGGTCCACTGCCGGCACCCGTGACGCCCACGCACTGATGGAACCCCTCTCCGGGCGCCCATTGGGTAGAAAACGAGACCACGCGAGGGCATCGACCCCCCACGCGCGCCGCGGCTCAGTTCACC
>ENA-ORBV01002817-ORBV01002817.1-microbial-mat-metagenome-genome-assembly--contig:-NODE-2817-length-36083-cov-8.294479_pt1 | contig 36083 bp, 30 predicted proteins | sample MGYA00237777_ERZ505514 | MGnify/ENA primary metagenome ERZ505514 (study PRJEB26160, sample SAMN06269048) | microbial mat metagenome | isolation source: Oligotrophic lake microbial mat | place... | reverse complement strand
GGTTAATGGCGGGGGGCGTGTGGGCGGGTCTTGGGAACGTAGAACGTAGAGCGCAGAGCGTAGAACGACCGGACGCCGGGCGCTCGCTACCAAACGATGCGCCGCGATACGATGCGGTGCTGCTCTACGCTTTGCGCTCAAACGCTTTGCGCTTTGCCCTAGGGGCGGTGATAGTGGTCGCGCTGTTTCTGCGGCTCTGGAATCTGGATGGGCAGCCGGGGGGGCTCTGGCGGGATGAGTCGCGGCACGGGCTGCAGGCGCTACGGATCTGGAGCGACCCGAGCTACAGGCCGATCTATGTGGTGGAGGGCGCCGATCTGCCGGCGCTGCTGTTCTACCTGATGGCGCCGGTGTTGGCGCTGCTCGGCCCCCACGCCTGGAGCGTGCGGCTGGTGAGCGCCGTGGCGGGTGCGCTTACACCCCTCGCGCTCTACTGGGCCGCCGCGCCCATGCTTGGACGACGCCCCGCCCTGCTCGCCGCCGCCCTGCTCGCCTGCGCATCCTGGGCCCTGAGCATGAGCCGCTGGGCCTTCCCCGCCACCCTCGACCACCTGCTTGTGCTCACCGCCATCGGGCTGCTGTGGCGCTCACTTGACGGTGGACGGTGGACGGTGGACGGTGAGCGGCAGGGTGCAGACGGTGGACAGTGGACGGTGGACGGTGGACGGTGGACGGTGGACGGTAGCTTAAATTTTGCATGTTGCATGTTGCATTTTGCATTTGCAGGCTTGCTCGGCGGCCTGGCGGTGTACGCCTACCACACGGGGCGGGTGGCGCCCCTGGCGCTCGGCGCTGTTGCCGTGATCCGGCTCGGGCGCTCGCCCACAGCGTGGCGGCGCGCGGCGCCGGGGCTCGCGGTGGCCGCCGTGGTCGGCGCGCTTACGGTGGCGCCGCTGGCAGCGTATATTCTCGGCGACATCGACGGCTACAATCGGCGCGTCGGCAGCGTCTCCGTGCTCGACAACAACGACCCGCAGGTTCACTCGCCCGCCGGCCTTGTGCTCGGCAACCTCGGGCGCTACCTGCTGATGTTCCATGTGCAGGGCGACTCGAACGGGCGCCACCACATGCCTGAGGCGCCCATGCTCGACCCGATGGCCGGGCTGCTGCTCGCCCTCGGCCTTGGCGTGGCGTTTACCCAGGCTCGACGGCACCCTGGCGCCGCCACTGTGCTTGCCCTCGGCGCCGTCTACCTGATCCCCGGCGTGTTCAGCGGCAATGCGCCCCACGCCATGCGCTCGCTCGGCACCCTCGCCCCCGCCGCAATGCTGGCCGGGCTGGGGCTTAGCGCTGCGCTGGGCGCCGTGGGCAGCTGGCAACGCCGTACACTTGTTGCCCTGGTGCTTGGCGCAAGCCTGCTGTTTAACGCATGGCTCTACTTTGGCGTGATGCGGGTGGAGCCGCGCGTGTATGGCGAGTTCGACCTGGTGGAGACGGCGATGGGCCGCGTGGCTGCGGCGCCCCTCGCCAGCGCCGACCCCGAGCTACGCGCGGTGCGGGTCTACCTGCCCGACAAGCTGCGCGGCGAGGACACGGTGCGCTTCCTCACCTGGGGTCAGCCCACCTACGGCTACAGCGGCGCGCCTCTGCCTGGCTCCGGCCCTGCGCTTGTGCTACTGCCAGGCGATGCGAGCGCGGCCGCGCAGTCCGAGGCCATGGCCGCTCTTGGCTCTGGTGCCCTAGCCCTCGGCCCGATGCCTAGCTACCCCGGCACGAGTCAGCCGATCATGCTTGCCTTTGGCCGGGGCGCCGCCGCTGCCCGCCTGCTTGTGGAGGCCTTGCGATGACGCTGCTCACGCTCACGGCTGCCCAGCTGCGCTGGCACCGCCTGATCCGCAGCGGGCTCCTGGCGCCCCTGGCGAGTGCCGAAGCTGTCTGCGCCAGCCTGGTGGGTGTGCAGGCGCAGATCATGCCCGCCGCCGGGCTGGCGCTCTGGAACCGCGCGCCGCGCTTCACGGCGGCGGAGCTGGCCCGCAAGCTCTACGCCGAGCGCAGCCTGGTGAAGCTCTGGGGCCAGCGCGGCACGCTGCACCTCTACCGCAGCGACGACTGGCCGCTGCTCTTTGGCGCCCTGGCGGGCCAGGCGACCTACTGGGAGCGCAAGGCGGCCAGCGCGGGCGGCGACCTGGACGACTACGAGGCGCTGGTGGCCGGCGTAACGGAGCTGCTGCGCGAGCGCGCGAGCCTGGGCCGCCGCGACCTGCGTAGCTCCGGCCTGCCCCTCGACGACGAGCACCTCTCGGGCTGGGGCGGCATCTTCGCGGTGCTGGTGCGGCGCGGGCTCGCCTGCCATGCCGCGCCGCACGAGGGCGAGGCCCGCGTTGTGGCCCGCGAGCGCTGGCTGCCCGAGCTTGTCTGGGCGCCGCCCGACCGCGATGCCGCCAATATCGCGCTGGCCCGGCGCTACCTCGCCGCCTACGGCCCCGCCACCATCCAGGATCTGGCCTACTGGCGTGGCAGAACCATGAGCGAGACGAAGGGCTGGCTGCGCGCCCTGGGCGACGAGGTTGTGACGCTGCTTGGCGACGGCCTGCCGCTGGTGGGCCTGCGCGAGACGCTGCCCGACCCGGCGGTGGCCCCGCCCGCCCGCGATGGCTGGCCGGTACGGCTGCTTGGCCGCTTCGACCCGTTGCTGCTCGGCGTCACAGAGAAGGGCTGGCTGGTGGACCCAGAGCAGTATGGCCGAGTCTGGCGGCCCGCCGGCCATATCGAGGCGACCCTGCTGGTAGCCGGGCGGATCGCGGGCATCTGGCGCTACGACTGGCGCGGGGGCGGCGTGGTCATCACCGTGGAGCCGTTCAAGGCGCCGGCGGCCTACGTGCGGCGTGCGGTGGAGCGCCAGGCTGCGGGGGTGGCCGCCCACTTCGGCGCGCCCCTCGCCGAGCTGAGCTGGAGAACGCCATGAGCCAGGCGACGCCCGCGCTTTACGAGCGGATTTACCTGGTGGTGCGCCAGATTCCCGCTGGTGAGGTGAGCAGCTACGGCGATGTTGCCAGCATCGTTGGCGGCGGCTGCGATGCGCGTACCGTGGGCTACGCCCTGGGCGAGCTTGGGCCGCACGCGGCCGAGGTGCCGTGGCAGCGCGTGGTGAGCCGCGACGGGACGATCAGCACCCGTGGGCTGCTCCAGGGCCAGCTGCTCGCCGCCGAGGGCGTTGCCCTCGACGAGCAGGGCCGCGTGCGGATGGCCCGCCATCGCTGGCGCGGCCCCGACCCAGCCTGGTGCGCGGAGCAGCGCTGCACGCCGCTGCCGCCCCGCGACGAGCCGGAGCAGCTGGGGCTGTTCTAGTATGTCAACGAGGCGTATCATTCCGAGCGCAGCGAGGAATCTGCGCGTTCCAACCAGGAAAGACCCCTCGCTCCGCTCGGGGTGACATGCGGAATGCACGTTGCCGATTGATATAATGTTAGGGCACATTTTGCAGAATATTCCTTCTGAGCCCTGGCGTCTGCTGCCCTTCAGCGAGCGCAGCGCGGGCGAGGAGCTGGCGGTGAGCGAGGCGCTGCTGGCGAGGCTGGCTCAGACAGCGTGGCCCGCCGTGCGCTGGTATGGCGCGCCCCGCCTGGCGCTCGTGCTTGGCTCGGGCCAGCGCCCCAGCGAGGCCGACGGCGCGGCGCTCGCGGCGGCCGGCGGCAGCCTGCACAAGCGCGCCTCGGGTGGCACCGCCGTGTTGTTTGTGCCAGGGTTTCTGATGCAGGATATAGCCCTGCCAATGGGCCACCCGCTGCGCCGCGAGGATGTGAGCGAGTCGTATCGCTGGCTCGGCGAGCTCTGGGCAGAGACGCTCGCCGCCCTGGGTATTGTGGCGGAGCCCATCAGCATCGCGGCGGCCCGCGCCGACAGCGCAGCCAGCGACGCGCTGCTGCGGCGGGCCTGCTTCGGCGGGCGCTCGCCCTACGAGCTGCTCGCTGGCGGGCGCAAGCTGGTAGGCTTCTCGCAGATCCGGCGCCGCCAGGGCGCGCTCTTGCAGGTTGGGCTCTACGCCCACTGGCCGGGACGCAAGCTGGCGCAGCTTCTGCGCATGCCTGCGGACGAGCGGGGCGTCTTTGCCGAGGCCCTGGCCGGGCGCGTGGTTGGCCTCGACGAGCTGCTGCCCACAGTGCCCGCGCCCGAGGCGATCATGGGCGCCTTCGCGGCGGCGCTGGCGCATAGGCACGGCGCGGCCCTTGCGCCTCAGGGCTGGCGTCCCGATGAGGTGGACGCGCTGGCGGCGGCCCTGCCGCGCTACGCCCCCATTGATTCGGCCGCAACATTGCCACCTCCGCCAGCGTCACATTAGGCAGAAGGGTGCGGCGAGCGGGCCGCGCCGCTACCGAGAAAGAAGACCATGACAACGACCGTTATTCGCCAGGAGCGTGGGGCCAATCTGCTGCTTCGCGCAGTCTACTTCCTGGTATTTGGGCTCTGGTTCAGCGCCATTTGGGCCAGCATCGCCTGGGTGCTCTGCGTGACGATCATCGGCCTGCCTTTTGGCCTCTGGATGCTCAACCGGCTCCCCCAGGTGACAACGCTGCGCCCCCAGCGCGGCGATCTGCTGCTCACCGCGAGCGGCGAGCTTCAGCGTATCGGGGTCCCCCAGCTGAACCTGCTGCTGCGTGCGCTCTGGTTTGTGCTGGTTGGCTGGTGGCTCAGCGCGCTCTGGATGGCCGCAGCCTGGGCGCTCTGCGCCGTGATCATCGGGCTGCCCGTGGGCTTCTGGATGTTTGATCGCGTGCCCGCTGTGGTCACGCTCGGCCGCAGCTAGAGGAGTCAGGCGGCAGGAGTCAGGCGTCAGTTCACAGCGCCAGTCATCAGTGCCAGTTTGCAGTTCCCAGTTACGACTGCCGACCGGCACTGTCAGCTGATCCTGCGCTCTGCCGACTGACGCCTGCCGCCTGCAAACCAGCCATGCGGCGTGTTGTATAATGGGCCGCATCACCGCCCTCAGACCACGCACGTCGTGGAGGATCAATGCGCCAGCTCGCTTGCCTCGCAGGCCTCGCCATCTGCCTGCTGGTGCTGCTCACCACGTGCAGCGCGCCAGGACGCTCGGCGCGCATCTCTAGCTTTGTCGCTGCGCCCACCGCGGTGCTTGGCCCCACGGTGCTGCCCAGCGTTACGCCTGTCCCTCAGGTGGCTGGCCAGTTCCCCACGCCGGCGCTTGCGGTTGGCCAGGTGGCGCCGCCCCTTGCCGCTGTGATGTCACCTGCCTCCACCGGCCAGATCGCGCCCGATCTCGTGGCGCGCGCCGCTCAGATGGATGGCTACCTCGCCACGCTCGCCCAGCAGAGCTCATTCAGCGGCGCGGTGCTTGTGGCCTACCAGGGCCGCGTGCTGCTGAGCCGTGGCTATGGCATGGCCAACCGCGAGCAGGGCCTGCCCGCCAGCGCCACCACGCGCTTTCGCCTCGCCTCGGTGTCGAAACCGCTCACCGCGCTCGGCGTGCTGCGCCTCGTTGCGGCCGGCAAGCTCAGCCTCGACGCCTCGATCTGCGACTATCTCGACGGCTGTCCGCCAGCATGGGCGCCCGTGCGGGTCGCCAACCTGCTCAGCCACACCTCGGGCATTGCGAACTTCACCGACTTCGCCGAGTTCCCGAATCAAGAGCAGCAGCCCGCTACGTCTGCACAGGTGGTGGCCCGCTTTCGCGATCTGCCCCTGGGCTTTACGCCGAGCTCACTCTACCAGTATACGAACTCGAACTATGTGCTGCTTGGCCAGATCATCGAGCGCGTCTCCGGCCAGAGCTACCCCGACTATATGCGCCAGGAGCTGTTCGCTCCACTCGCTATGGCCGATACCGGCTACGACCCCGGCGATTTTGGCCCGCTCAACGGCACGCACGGCTACGCGGGCGGGGTGCTCGACATCCCATTGAATACCAGCAACCTCTACGCGGCGGGCGGGCTCTACTCCACGGTCGAGGATCTCCTCAAGCTCACCCAAGCCCTCGACGCGGGCCGCATCCTCCCCGCAGATCTGGCGGCGCGCATGGTTACGCCTGGCGAGGGGCGCTACGGCCTTGGCTGGATGATCGAGCAGCGCGGCGCCCAACGCCTCGTCTACCACCCTGGCTCGATGAGCGGCGCCGCCACCTGGCTCGGCAGCTACCCCGACGCGGGCGTCACCGTGATTGTGCTGAGCAACGATTATTACGCCAATGTTTTCGCCGTCGCCGACTATCTCGCCGCCCAGCTGCTCCCCCAGTAGCCCTATGCGCCTGCTTATCAGCGAGGTTCATAACTTCGGCGGCTTCTTCGGCGGCGACACCGTGAGCCTGAGCGGGGCCGTGTGGCGCAGCGCTGGCGCCCCCGAGCAGACGCTCACCATCGACGAGGCCGCCCTCGCCAATGTCGCCGACCGTCACCGCATGGTTGCCGGCATGCTGCTCGATCTCACGTTTGCCGGCGAGCGCGTAGAGCAGGCGCTGCTACTTGGCGCCCCGAGCCACGCCGAGTTGCGCGCCGCCCTTGGGCCTGCGCCGCTTGATGCCCCCGTCGTCGCCCCCCGCGTTCTCTCCCACCTTTGCGCCAGCTGCGCCCTGTGGGTTGTCACCCTGCCGAGCCCGGAGCGCTGCCCCATCTGCGCCACGCCGCTTGCCATTGACACGCCGGTGCCGTGATGCTACGATAAGCGCAGTTCTTTAGTATTTTGGTCGACAACATGGGGCGACGATGCGGATCTCAAGCAAAGGCGATTACGGGCTGCGGGCGCTGTTTGATCTTGCCCAGCGCTATGGGGAGGGGCCGGTGCAGAGCGACGAGATCGCCACGCGCCAGGGCATCCCTGTAAACTATCTGAACCAGCTGCTGATCACCATGCGGCGGGCCGGGCTGATCGAGAGCTTACGCGGGCCGCAGGGGGGGCACATGCTGGCGCGCGCCCCCGACACGATCACGCTGCTCGAAGCGCTGACGTCGCTTGAGGGGCCGCTGCTGCCCAACGAGCCCACCCGTGAAGACCTGAACCCCTCGGTGCCCGAGGACCACGCCCTGGTAGATGAGATCTGGGCCACGCTGCGCGAGCGCGTCGAAGCGATCTTCGCCGCGATGACCCTGGACGACCTCTGCCAGCGCAAACGCCAGCGCTCTGGCGGCGTGATGTACTATATCTAAGCGCAAAGCGCAAAGCGTAAAACAGCCGCACGCTCACGCTATCGAAGCGCGAAGCGCAAAGCGTAAAGCGTAAAGCGTAAAGCGTAAAGCGTAAAGCGTAAAGCGTAAAGCGTAAAGCGTAAAGCGTAAAGCGTAAAGCGCAAAACAGCCGCGTGCTCAAACGCTTTGCGCTTTGCGCTTTGCGCTAAATAATCAGCCCCTGGCCCTCCAGCCAGAAGCGCAGCCACGACATGGCCCCGAGCATCAGCAGCGTCGGGATGAGCGCCACCGTTGCCGGGCGCGCAAGCTGGCTCAGGCGTGTCACCTGGCCCTCGTAGCCCATCACCAGCGCGGTGAGCAGCAGGCTCACCAAGTAGAGCACCCCCGAGATGCCGAGGAAGGCCAGGAAGGCCAGCGGCCAGAACGTAAAGCTCAGGTTGCCGTAGATCGCACCAAGCGCCAGCAAATTGATGCCCATAATCCCCAGCAGCTCCCACCAGCTGCGCAGAATGGGCTGGTTGTCGTCCACATCTTTGCGCAAGGTTTTTACGAGCACCAGGTGTAGCAGCACGCCGATCGCGATGCCCATGCCCATGCCGGTGAGCGTGCGCAGGAAGTTGTCTGGGGTGTAGAGCGGCTGGCGCCCGATGTCCACAAACAGCGAGTTGAAGCCGTCTACGCCCATAATGGCGATGAAGAGCAGCAGCGTGATCGTGATCGGCCAGGACGGCAGCCCGCCCGCGCGCCCGCGCCCAATCGCGTAGATGTAGATCATGGTGAGCATGAAGCTCAGGTAGAGCCCGCTGTTGCGCGCGCAGAGCGGGAACTGAAGCTCGCCCAGGAAGATGTTGTGCTGCTGCGCACATACGCCGTGGACTACGGCGTACATCTTCCACTCAAGTGGCTGGCCGGGCCAGAAGAGCAGGGCGGCCAGTAGCACCCCGAAGATGGCGGCAAAAAACCAGCGCCAGGGCCGCTCGCGGGCGGTGCGGGCCTCGGGCTGCTCCTGGCGGATGGCCTCGGCGCGGCGCTCGGCCACCTGCTGCTGCGCCAGGCGGATCACCTCGTCGGTGGTTGGGTCGCTCATGGGATTGCCTTGAGGCGCTCGCCCAGCACGCTGGGTGTGAGCGCGCCGATCTGGGCGGCGCTGATGGTGCCGTCGCGGTTGATAAAGTAGGTCGTGGGCAGGCTCGTTACGCCGTAGCGGTCGCCGATGGCGCCGTCGATGTTCGCGATCAGCGGGAAGGTCACGCTCACCTTGGGGGCGAAGCGGGCGATAGCGTCGGGCAGCTCGTTGCGGTTCACAGCGAGCACGGCCAGGTCGCTGCCCTCAGCGGTATAGATACGCTCGAGCTCGGGCATCTCCTCCACGCAGGGCAGGCACCAGGTGGCCCAGAAGTTCAGCAGCACGGGCCGGCCCTTCAGGTCGCTGAGCTTTTGGGTGCTGCCGTCTGGCATGGTGAAGCTGAAGTCCGGGGCGAGATCGCCGGGGGCCAGCTTGCCGAAGCCCCTGTCGAGCAGGCGGCTCTCGGTGGTGATCACGGCGTTGCCAGGGTCGACAGTGAGCGGCGCTGGCGCGGGCTGCCCGCCGCAGGCGGCGAGGGCGAGGGCGAACAGAAGGAGCAGAAGCAGGCGCAGAGATCTCATGCAACCATTATACCAAGCCTGCCAGGGCGGATGCAAAATCAGGGGCCGACAACTGGACCACGAACGGCGCGAACGCGAACCTGTACGCGGATGGCCGCTTTCGCGGTGATTCGCACCCGTTCGCGGCTTCGTGGTCCAAAGGGCTCGGGCGCACGCAGCGTGTCTGCTATGATGTAGAATAGCTTTAGCTAGGAGCGACCAGGAACAAGATCTGGAGGCAATATGAGCGAGATGCTGACAAGCGACTTTGCGCGGCGGCTGCTGCCCGCCCGGCCCGCCGATGCCCACAAAGGCAGCTTTGGCAAGGTGCTGGTGATCGCCGGCTCCTTACACTACCCCGGCGCGGCCGCGCTTGCCTGCGGCGGCGCCGCCCGCGTGGGCGCTGGCCTCGTCACCCTCGGCGCCAGCCGCAGCATGCTCGGCGTCGCTGGGCGTATGCCAGAGGTTACGCTGCTCCCGCTTGCCGAGGGCGACTGGGGCGCGGTTGGCCCGAACGCCCTGGAGGAGCTCGGCAAGCATATGGAGGGCTACGCCGCCCTGCTGATCGGCCCTGGCCTTGGCACCGGCGACGCCACCAAGGAGTTTGTGCAGCGCCTTTTTGGCCTCGACAAGCCACGCGCGCGCGCCCGCGTCGGCTTCTTCGCCGCCCCCAGCGGCGACCCGGCAACCGGCGAGCCGAAGCTGCTCGCGCTGCCGCCCACGGTGCTCGACGCCGACGCGCTCAACATCCTCGCCGCCATCGACGACTGGCACGAGCGCCTGCCGAAGGGCCGCTTTGTGCTAACGCCCCACCCCGGCGAGATGCGCCGCCTGCTCAAGCTCGATGAGATGCCCGGCGACGCGGCCAGCGCCGCCAGCACAGCGGCCGCCAGCTGGGGCCAGGTGGTTGTGCTCAAGGGCGCCACCACCGTCGTGGCCTCGCCAGATGGCCGCACCCTGGTACACGATGGCGCCAACCCCGCTCTCGCCACCGCCGGCACGGGCGATGTGCTTGCGGGCGTCATCGCTGGCTTGCTCGCCCAGGGCCTCGCCCCCGCCGATGCCGCCGCGCTCGGCGTCTACCTGCACGCCGCCGCCGGCGCCCGCGTGCGCGACGAGCTCGGCGACGCCGGCACGCTCGCCAGCGATCTGCTGATCGAGCTGCCACGGGCGATCAAAGCTTTGAAGAGCTAGCCGGGAGAATGCAAAATGCAAAATTGCACCCAGCCGGGGGAATGCAAAATGCAAAGCTAAGTTCAAAGGTAGGGGCGTAGCGCTTTGCAGTGCGCGGCTTTTGTATTTTGCATGTGTGTAGTGCGCGGCTTTTGCACGTGGTAGTGTGTGGCCTTTGTATTTTGCATGTGTGTAGTGCGCGGCTTTTGCATGTGGTAGTGCGCGGCTTTTGCATTTTGCATTTTGCATTTTGCATTTTGCATTGCGATTGCGATTGCGAACGGAGTGAGCCATGCGCGCTGTAGATCTGATCGCTAAGAAGCGCGATGGCCACGCCCTCTCTAGCGACGAGATCGGCTGGCTTATCGCCGCCTACGCCGCCGACGAGCTCCCCGACTACCAGATGAGCGCCTGGGCTATGGCGGTCGTGCTACGCGGCATGGACGACCGCGAGACCGCCGATCTGACGCTCGCCATGGCCCGCAGCGGCGACATGCTCGACCTGCACGACATCGCGCCGATCACGGTCGATAAGCACTCCACCGGGGGCGTCGGCGATAAGACCACGCTGCTCGTCGCGCCGATGGTCGCCGCGCTCGGCCTGCCCGTCGCCAAGATGAGCGGGCGCGGCCTGGGCTTCAGCGGCGGCACCGTGGACAAGCTGGAGAGCATCCCTGGCCTGCGCACCGCCCTCGATGCCGCCGAGTTTCGCCAGATTGTGCGCGACGTGGGCCTGGTTGTGGCCGCTCAGAGCGGCGAGCTCGCCCCCGCCGATAAAAAACTTTACGCCCTGCGCGATGTCACGGCGACGGTCGAGTCGATCCCGCTGATCGCGGCCAGCGTGATGAGTAAGAAGCTCGCCGCTGGCGCCGACTGCATCGTGCTCGATGTGAAGTACGGCAGCGGCGCGTTTATGCACACGCTCGCCGATGCGCGCCTGCTCGCGCAGCGCATGGTGGCGATCGGTCGCCACGCCGGGCGCCGTGTGGCCGCCGTGCTCAGCTCCATGCAGCAGCCGCTCGGCTACAACATCGGCAACGCCCTGGAAGTGCAAGAGGCGATCGGGGCGCTGCGCGGCGGCGGCCCCGCCGACCTCGTGGAGCTTAGCCTCGCCCTCGGCGCCCAGCTTGTGCTGCTGGCGGGCAAGCGCGAGCATGAGGCCGACGCCCGTGCGCTGCTGACAAATGTCCTCGACAGCGGCCTCGCCTGGGCGAAGTTCCGCCAGATGGTTGCGGCTCAGGGCGGCGATCTGGCTTTTATCGATGCGCCCGAGCGCCTGCCGAGCGCGCCCATCACCCACGACCTGCCCGTGCCCCGTGCTGGCTATGTGGTCGCCATCGACGGCATGGCTCTCGGCCTGAGCGTGAACGAGCTCGGCGGCGGACGCGCCCGCAAGGATGACAAGATCGACCCCGCTGTAGGCCTGGTGCTGCGAGCCAAGGTGGGCGACCGAGTGGAGGCAGGCGCGCCCCTGCTCACCATTCACGCCGCCAATGCCGCCGCCGCCGAGCGCGTTGCGCCGCGCCTTGCTGCCGCCTACACGCTCGCCGCCGCCCCTGTATCGCCGCCGCCCCTGATTGAGGAGATTGTGAGCTGATTATGCCTATTTACGAGTATCTTTGCCCCAATTGCAACGGTAAGTTCCAGCGGCTCGTGCGCGGCTTCAACGATCCAGATGGCCTGGCCTGCCCGCGCTGCGGCAACGTGGAAGTGCGCCGCGCCGTCTCCCGCTTCGCCACGCTTAAGTCCGACGAGGATCGCGTCGAGGCGCTCGCCGACCCGTCGACGCTCGCTGGCCTCGACGAGAGCGACCCGCGCTCGATCGCCCGCTGGGCCAAGCGGCTCGGCAAGGAGCTCGGCGAGGACGCCGGCGAGGACTGGGAGGAGATGGTCGACCAGATGCTCGACGAGGAAATGGGCGACGAGGATGGCGAGGACGAGGAGGGCGGCGCGCCGAAGTCCGCTGGCAAGCGCCCAGACGATCTTGGGTGGGGATAGGGTTTCATAACACCGAAAAGGATTGACATAACGTGTTCAAGCGACTTTTTGGGCGCGGCCAGGATGCGCCGCGCAGCGAGGAAGAGGCCAAGGTTGAGGAGCAGCAGGTAACGCAGAGCCTGGAGAAGTCCCGCCAGGGCATCTTCGGCCAGATCTCGCGCATGTTCCAGACCGACGAGCCGATCACCGACGCGCTCTGGGACGAGCTGGAGGAGGCGCTGATCCAGGGCGATGTTGGCCTGGAGACCACGCAATATCTGGTGAGCCGGACGATCGACCGCACCAACCGCTACGGCACCAAGCGCGCCCGCGAGGCCCGCGATATGCTCAAGGCCGAGATGGTGCGCGTGTTTCAGGATCAGGTGAAGCCGCCTGCGGCCAGCACGCCTAAGCCGTATGTGATCCTTGTGGTGGGCGTGAATGGCGCCGGCAAAACAACCCTCATCGCCAAGCTGGCCCATCGTTACAAGCAGCGCTTCGGCAAGCGCGTGCTGCTGGCCGCAGGCGACACCTTCCGCGCCGCCGCCACCGAGCAGCTGGAGACATGGGCCGAGCGCGCAGGCGTACCCTGCGTGAGCCTCGGCCAAGGCGCCGACTCGGCTGCGGTGGTCTACAAGGCGATCGACGCGGCGCTGGAGCAGGACGCCGAGGTGCTGATCATCGACACCGCCGGCCGGCTTCAGGCCAAGCTCAACCTGATGCAAGAGCTGGAGAAGATCCGCAATATCATCGCGCGCAAGCTGCCGGACGCGCCCCACGAGGTGCTGCTGGTGATCGACGCCACCACCGGCCAGAACGGCGTGCTCCAGGCCAAGGCCTTCATGAAGTCGGCGGGCGTCACCGATGTGGCCGTGAGCAAGATGGACGGCACGTCCAAGGGTGGGATCGCCTTCGCTATCGCCCAGGACATCGAGCGGCCCATCCGCTACCTTGGCACGGGCGAGAAGATGGACGACCTGGCGCTGTTTGACGCCCAGGGGTTCGTGGATGCGCTGTTTGCGTAAGTCAAGGGAACAGGGAACAGGGGACAGAGGACAGGGTCGCCGCAGCCGGACGCCATAGCCATGTCACCCTGAGCGGAGCCGCAGGCGCAGTCGAAGGGTCTTTGCGGGCATCCCCGTCAGATTCCTCGCGGAGTTTACCCTCGAGCGAAGCGAAGGGCTCGGAATGACAACCTTCGTTGTAATACTAAGCGTAGCTGGAGCTGTGTTCTATGGCGATTGAGTTTCTGAAATGCCCGAATTGCAGGCAGAAGTTGGCCTTGCAGCCGTTTGTGATGACGGGCGGCATGGTGGTCTGCGCGAACGTGAAGTGCGGCACCAGCCTGCGCGTGGTGCAGCGCCGGCCCCTGCGCGTGGAGGCCGTGCCCGAGGCCGAGACGCACAAGGTGGATTACAGGCCGGAGTCGTATGGGTAAACGTCTGGAACACGAAGGGCGCGAAGGGCAACGAAGGACGCGAAACGCGAAGCGCGTGGGCGTCTGGCGCCAAGGTGGGCTTGCTTGTCTGCTACTCAGCGCTGTTGTCGCCCTCTCCGGCTGCTTGTTGATCAGCGGGGAGGCCACGACGATCGATCTGCTGGAGGGGGGCGGGAATGTGCTCACCACGTTTGTGAGCGCCGAGGGCGACGAGGAGCGTGTGCTGGAGGTGGGCACGCCCGGCGCGGAGGTGCAGGTGATCGCGGTGGTGGAGGTGGAGGCGGGCGATCTTGAGCTGGCGCTGCTCCAGCCCGATGGCGCGCTGGCCTTCGCCCTGGCTGCGCGGCCCGCTGCCCAGGTGACGCGCTCCGGTAGCGTGCGCGCCGACGCCGAGGGCCGTGTGCGCTACCGCGTGCGCGCCGAGGGCGCCCGCGACGGCAGCTACCAGCTTTTTGTGCAGCCGTAGAGCAAAGCGTAAAGCGTAAAGCGTAAAGCGTAAAGCGTAAAGCAGCACCCATAGTACCGCAACGCATCGCCTGGTAGCTCGCTCGCGTGCGACTGAATCGCAATGCGCTTCCATTTTGCGCTTTGCGCTCAAACGCTTTGCGCTTTGCCCTAGCCGCGCAAGTCGCGCAGGCGCCCCGTACTCAGGCGCTCCAGGCCCCTGGCGGCGCCGCCACCGCTCAGCAGGCCTTTCACGGCGGCGTGGGGCACGGCCACCAGTTCCACGGGCGTAAGCGCCACGACGCTCGCCTGAGGTGGCGTCCCCTTCAGCAGCTCCAGCTCGCCAAACAGCTCGTCGGGGCCGAGCCGCGCCACCAGCTTGAGCTTGCTCGTCTTGCGCCCCTTTTCGCGCTGTTCGCCGCTTTCGCGCCGTTCGTAGTCCAAAGTTGCGCGCTGTTCGTGGTCCAAAGCTGCGTGGCCCAGCGGCTCGTGGCGCACCACGGCCGCCTCACCGCTCACCAGCACGTAGATCCGCCCGCTGGGCTGGCCCTGGCGGATGATCGGCGTTCGCGGCGGCAGGCTCAGGCGCTCGGCGGAGCGCGCCAGGCCGCGCAGCGTCTCACGCGGCAGGTCGTGGAAGAAGTTCGCCCGCTCCAGGGCGCGCACCAGGGCCACCAGCGCTGGCCCCTCGGCGGCGTGGGGCGCGGCGCCCGCCAGCAGCCGCCGCAGCTCGGCAGCACTCAGAAAGAGCAGCTCGCTCTCCACGCTGGCCCGGTATGCGTGGGGCGAGGGCGGGTCGCTGGCGCCAGCTCCGGTAGAGCCGAAGCAGTCGCCCCGGTGCAGCTCGCCCACCACCGCACCCGCGCTGCGCGCCGCCACCTCGCCCGCCTCGATGATCCAGAGGCCGGGCGGCGGCTCGCCCGCGCCGAGCAGCAGGCGGCCTGGCGCTACGCGGCGCGGCTCCAGCGCCTCGGCGAGGCTGTGGAGCTCGGCGTCGTCGCAGGCGGCAAAGAGATCCACCTGGCGCAGCAGGTGCAGGCGGCCTGCGCGGGCGTCGCCGAAGCTTTGTGAGAGCTCGCGCGCCCAGGGCGTGTTTGGGAAGCAGCGCCGGTCGGCGGCCTCGCGCTCGGGCCAGGGCAGGGCGTCGTAGGCGGCCCGGATGGCGTGGCGGGCGAAGGTGGCGCCGGCCTGGCCCTCGATCACGGCCACGCTGTAGCGCAGCACCTCTGCGTAGCGGGCGCCCTGGGCGTCCAGCGGGCGGGCCAGCAGCTCCGCGCCGATACGCGCCTGCTCGCGGTCCAGGGTGATCTCCCAGTTCGCCGTGGCGGCCAGCACGTCCATGCGGTCGTCGAGGGCGCGGGCGCGCCGGGCGCCGTGGTGATCGCGCAGCATCTGGTAGAGGCCCGCGTAGGTGTGGCGAAAGGCGCGCTGAAGCCGCTCGGCCTCGCCTGTTGCTGGCTCCAGCGGCCAGCCGCCCTTGCGCGGCTCCACCTGGCGCAGGGCCACGTAGTGCGAGCACCAGGCGGCCGCCCAGAGCCCCGATGCCAGCAGCGCGGCGGACAGGGCCACTGGAGCCTGCAGCAGCACCAGCACGTAGGCCGCTGTCTGCGCGGCGATGCCAAGCCAGAGCAGCAGCCAGCTCCAGAGCAGCCGCGAGTCGCGCAGGCCCGCCACCTGTGGCAGCAGCAGCGCCAGGGCCACCGCACTACAGTAGACTGGCGCGGCCGCCAAAACGTGGAGCACAAATGGCCGGGCGGGGTCGTTGGCCTGGAGCAGCCCGATGGTGAGCCCGCCAGCCAGAAAGGCCAGGGCCATCAGCAGGGCGCTCGCCGCCAGCTCGGCGGGCGGCGACTGGCGCAGGTCGATGTCGAGCAGGGCAACAAAGCCGGCGAAGAGTAGCAGCGCGAAGCCCACATTCTCTAGCGCCGACCAGAGATCGCCCAACGCGGGCAGAAACGTGATGCCGAGCAGCGCGCTGCCCTCAAGCACCGTGACGGCCAGGAAGCAGTCGAGGGCGCGGGCCACAGCGGCGCCGCGGTAGTCCTGCCGTAGCGCGAGCTGTGCGGCGAGCGCGACGACCCAGAGCAGCGAGGGGAGTAGGCCAACCTCGGGGCTGTTTGGGAAGCGCAGCGGCAGCACGGCGAGGGCGAGCGCGAGCAGGGCGAGGGCGCTGGCCACAAGCAGGGGGCTGCGTCCGTAGCCGCGTCGGCCCGCCCAAACCGCCGCCGCCCGCACCAGGCCCCAGGCCGCCACCAGCAAGCCCAGGCCCAGCGGCAGCACTACACCCAGGACAATCACGACGGCGAGCGCGCGTTCCAGGAGCGTATTCTTGCCCCAGAGCTCGCCGATCACGCTTACGAGCTGGGCCTGCCAGAAGAAGAGCGCGAGCGCCACGGCCAGCGCCGTGTAGGCGGCCGCAAGCAGGCCGTAGAGCGCGAAGATGCGCTCCTCGCGGCCGAGCGTGGCTCCGGTGCGGAGCTTCTGCCAGAGCGGCGCGCTGATGAAGCTGAGGGCGCGACGGCGCAGGTTCGGCAGGCCCAGCCAGTCGCTGAGCATATAGTAACCGTCGAGCTCCAGCAGCGGGTTGAGGTTGCAGAGCGCGGCCAGGTACGAGGCCACGGCCAGCTTGTAGGCGGCAGCGCCGGCGAGGCCTGGTGGCAGCAGCGCGGCGGCGATGGCGGCAAGCGAGCCCAAAAGCAGATCGCAGAGCGGGCCGGCCAGCGAGGTAAAGATGCGCGCGCGCTTCCCCGCCAGCCAGATGTCGCTGGTATCTACGAAGGCGGCGGGCATGCCAAAGTAGATCATCACGCCGCCGCGCAGCACCTTGCGCCGGAAGTGCTTCACGGCGAGGGCGTGCGACAGCTCGTGCAGCCCGAACGAGACGAGCAGGGCGCCCCAGAGCGCCAGCAGGCTCAGCCCGGCGTTCTCGCTGTCGATCAGCGTGTAGGAGCCAGCTGCGCCACTGGCCAGTAGTGCAAAGCAGCCTATGCCAATCAGGCTGATCAGGGCCAGCAGCGCCAGGCCGAGCCGTGTGAAGAGCAGCCGCCCACCCCAGCGGTAGATCGCGCCCGCCGCCTCGTCCACGCCGCCGATGGCAAACTCACGCTGGCGCAGGCTGCTAGTAACCCGGTTGCCCCAGCCCTCCACCGTGGCGGCCTCCATGCGTCCGTGGAGCCCGCCGTACACGCTCACTGGCGGGTCGAGCAAGAAGCCATCGGTGCGCAGGCTGGCCACCAGGCCAGTCACCGGGAGCAGCTGGCGGAAGCGTAGGAAGCCCTGGGTCGCCAGCTGCGCAACGCTCTGCGTGCCGTCCATCAGACTCCACAGCTCGCGCTCGGCGGGGGAAAGGCGCAGGTAGCGCCCCGTGGGGCTGCGCAGCACGGTGGAGATCTGCCCGTGCTCTTCCAGGGTCTCCTCGGCAACGCCCTCCACGCGGTGCGGGCGATACTGGGCCGGGTCGGTGCGGCGCACCAGGCTTTCCCAGACCCCATCGCTGGGCGCCTCAAGGCGTGCGGGATGCACGGCGAGGCGGCGTGTGAGCTGCGCGTAGAGGCCAGCAGAGCGTGCGGGCGCGGCCGCGCGGGCGGCGAGATCGGCCCAGAGGCCGTTGTCGGCGGCGGTGGTTGGGTGTACGCTTGGTGTAGCGGCGCGAGCAGTTGCGGCCACGGCTGGTCTCCGCGAGCAGATCCCTAATCCTACTCTCATCAACGGCGAAGAACTAAAGAACTGGCGCGAACGTATTACCTGTAGAGCATTATGAGCCTATCATACGGGGGAAGAGCAAGCATGGACGAGCGCACGCTAACACTCAGTGCCGACCTGCGCGTCTGGCAGGATGAGCGCTTCGGCGAGATCTGGCGCGTGGCCTACCGCGACGGCGACGAGGAGCGGGTGGTGAGCTTCCCCGACTCCGAGGCGCTGGGCGACTTTATCGCCGAGCAGTTTGGTGTTGGTCTGCTTGAGGGCCCCGAGTTTCCCGCCACTGCGGCGTAGCTAGCGCAGAGCAGGGGCTCTTGCATCCACACATCGTGGCGCTGAAGCGCCCGGCTACGGGTGGTCAAAGTCCGCCTGCGCGGCCTCACGCGCCCGCGTCCCCTAGCCGCGCCTTCCGCCGCCAGGCACCGGGAGCGCCACCGCAGCGCCCGAAAATGTACGCCGCACCCGCTGGAAAAAGGGAGAGCCGACGCAGCGTGCAGCGGGGCGATCATGACGGAAACGCTTCCTGCCAACCTGGAGGCACTGCTGCCGCCCGTGCTGCGCCTCGTGTTTGGGGAAGCTGAGAGGTGGCGCCGCTATCAGGTCAGCGCCTCGGGGGCATGGCTGAACAGCGTTTCTAGCTCGGGCATCAGCTGCTGCTGCCGCTGCATCTCGCGCCAGACCGTGGGATGGCTCATGCGCTTGACCACACTGATAAGTGTATGGAGCGCCGCCGGCGCAACCCCGTTATCACGGCGATGAATGTACTCAACAAGATGCGCTCGATACGAGTGATACGCCTGGGCGCGCGCTTCCAACAGATAGTCACGTCTGTTGAGCCCAAGTAGCTCGATGGTGTAGGCGGCACGCTGATGCTAGGCGAGTCCGCGTCATCCAGCGGCACCATCACAAATGTGTCCAGAAGATCGAGCTCCATGTATTCGAGCGGGTCTTCCCAGCGCGGATCAATCAACACAGCTGCGCCCGGCGTGGGCGGGCGCACAGGCGCACCCCGCGCGCGTCTCACATGGACTATCCGCCCGTCATCTGTGGCGAAGACGGCAAAGCCATTGTTTTTCGGGCCGTTGCACGGCCCACAGGCGTAGAGATAGTTTTCCCAGGCAAACACAACTTCAGGGTAAAGATCTTTGGGTTTGATGTGCTCCACTTCATCGGCGACAGAGTCCTCGCAGTAGCAGCAGCGCCGCGCGCCCGAGCAGAGCTCCGTCAGCGCGTGCTTCACCGCGTTGAAGGTCTTGTTCTTGGGCTTATTCTGCTGCGGGAAGAGTCGCTTGGCAAGTACGACTTGATCAGCATACGTTGCGCCGGCATCAACACGCCTCTGGAAGCCGTGAAGGGCGTCCAGGGCATGCTGCGGCAGTTCAACAGGGAGAAGACGGATCATCAGGTGCTCTACTCGGCGAGCTGGTATGCGGTAGTCGGCAAGATCGAGCGCAGCTGTTCCTGCTCTTGCTGCTCCTTCGCACTCAGCTGGCTGCGCAGCTCCTTGCGGTTGAGCTGTGCAAGCCGCACCAGCTTCCGCTGCGACTCCTCGGAGCGGGTGCTATCTAGGCCAAACACACCAGTGCTGTAGGCATCGAGCAGATTGCCATAGAGCAGCCGATCAAGATCCTGCCCGACAACCATCCCGCCGGGCTCTGAGTCACCTGGGCGTGGCAGGCGCCAGACGCTACCTTCGGTCGCGGCTTGGCACACCAGCGGGCTGTGGGTTGTGACGATGAACTGGACATGCGGAAAATGTCGTCGGAACCAGAGGCCAATGCGCTTCTGCCAGGATGGGTGCAGATGCGCGTCCACCTCATCGATGAGTACGACGCCGGGGGCGGTGATCACCGTCGAGTCGGTCGCATCAAAGACTGCGTCGGCGCCATAGGTATTCACCATCTGCCGGATGAGCTCAAAGGTCATGCTCAAGATCGAGCGGTAGCCATCGCTCAGATTCTCTACGAGCACACGCTGATCTGTTGAGTCGGTGAAGACCACGCCCGAGGACGTAACCTCGCTGATCCGTGTGTGGTGGGGAAGAAAATCGTCCTGGTTGACAAAGCCAATCAGGCGGTCAAGCAGGGCGCCCTCTGGCTGGCGCTCCAGGCGCTTGAACTGGAGCTCCTGGAGCCAGCGTAACCCCTCGCCCAGCGCGAATGCCTCGTTGAAGACCGAGAGGTGAGCCGCCAGGCGCGAGCGGAAGGACAGCAGGCGCTCATACTCGGTGTCGCCCCCGCTGAAGCGCCGAAACGGCCCGTACGCCGCAGAGAACCACCCCCCAGCCCCCGACCAGATATGGCGATCAGGGTTCGGCTTCACCGCGCTATTCTTTTTGAGCTGGGCTAAGAACGCATCACGCTCGATCAGGACGGCGGCGGGAACCAGCTCGGCCCCACGCCGCCCTGGACCTGAGAAGTTGTCAAGCTTGGGGTCGTAGCGCAGATCGAGGCGGATGCTGCCACTCTCGGTGCCACTGCGAAGCCAGGCATCCCAATCGAGGCGCAGACCGGCAGCCTCGACCGGCCCGATCAGGGCAAGCACGACTGCACGCAGGAAAGTAGACTTCCCCGCGCCATTGTCGCCAATGATCACATGCCAGCCCGCAGCCTGGCCCTCCGGAATAGCCCAGTCGAGCGTGTTGATCGACTTGATATTGGCAATGCGGATGCGCTGAATGTGCATAGCTCAATCTCCAGCTGTCGCTCAGGCCATACCAGGCTTCTATTTACAGATCTCATCTTCTGTTTCTCCGGCGTGATGCCCCTTAGCTTAGGCGAAAGCCACGCTCTTGTCAATAATAAACGCCTTGCGTCCCCCCTCGCCCTACCTCCGCACAAGCGGCAGGCTCACCCGGTGCGGCGCGTACGTCAGGGTGAGCGCAAGCGCGCCGCGATCTCCCGGCGTGGCTGGCGTGCTGCCCAGCCCCACCACGCCGATGTACACGTCGCCGGGCCGCGCGTCGGCGAGATCCCAGGCTAGCCCGAGCTGGAAGCGCTGCCCAGCTGGCACCGCGCTCGGCCCGCTTACGGCGAAGTTGCCAGCCTCGGCCCGCTGGAGCAGGCCTGTGGCGAGCGTAAAGCGGTCGACGAACGCCGGGTCGCCGGGGCGTGAGCCGTGCAGGTTCTGCACCAGCAGCATGATCGGCAGCGCGTCGGGGCGCCCAGCGATCAGGTCGGGCGCCGCCAGCTCGCAGCGCTCCTGTGCGGTTGGGCCAGCGCTGGAGCAGAGCAGCTCGCCGTTCTCGTACACGCCGTCGCCGTCGCTGTTGCTCACGATGAACAGGTCGAGGTCGCGCGCGGCGCTGCCGCCAAGCTCCGCGCGGAAGCGCGTGGTCCCCACAGGCAGTGTCAGCGTCCTGGTGTAGATCCCGCCCGCCACCCCGTCGCCCAGGTCGCTGCCGGTTGGGTCTTGCCTCACCCCGCCCTGTTCGGGGATGAGGCGCACCAGGCCGTAGGTGCTGAGTTTAAGCTGACTGATCGCCTGCGCGCGCAACGCTAGCGTCTCGCCGCCCCGCCGGTCGTTGGTGGTGAGCTGGAGCGCCGAAGGCAGCGTGGAGCGCGCCGAGCGCACGGCGAGCGGCATGCCAGCCTCGGGGGCGAGCCCTGCGCGCTCGCTGAGCGCGACGGCGCCGAAGAACGTGGCGCCCACGGGCTGCGCGCCGATGGTGGCGGTGAAGACCACGCTCTGGCTCGCGCCCGGTGCGAGCGTGAAGCTGGCGGGGCTCGCGCTGATGGCGAGGGATAGATCTCCGCTTGTGGCGACGTCCCACGTGCTGCTCACGCCGAGGGTGCTGCGCAGGGTGCGCGTGAAGACACAGACGGCGGCGCACTCGTTCTCGGCGAGGCTGGGCAAGTTGAGGGCGCTCGGGTCGCCGCGCAGCGCCGGGTTTGCCGCGATAAAGTGCGCGTAGCTTTCGTTCAGCACGAGGCCGGCGCGGGCTGCGAGGCCGACATCCACCCGGCCGGCGCCGCGATCATACGGGGTGGCCGGGGTGCTGCCGTCCTCCTTGCGCAGGCCGCCGACGGCGGTGAGCATCAGGGCGGACTTAAGCTCGGGCACGCTCCAGTCGGGGTGAAGCTGGCGCAGCAGCGCCGCCGAGCCCGTGATGTGGGGCGCCGCCATGGAGGTGCCGCTGAGCAGTTGGTAGTCGGGGCCGTTGGGGTTCAGGTTCAGCCACGCGCCGAGCACGTCCACGCCTGGGGCGGCGAGGTCGGGCTTGAGCACATCGGGGCTGCTGCGGTCGGGGCCACGGGCGCTGAAGGTCGCCATAATATCGGTGGCGCTGCTGTCGAGTACGCCGGCTGTGCCACCGATGCGGGCCTGGCAGTCGGCGCAGCCGCTGGCCCAGGCGATGATGGCCTGGCCGTCGTTGAAGCTCACCTGGAGGCCGGGGAGCGGGTAGATGTCGTCGTTAAGGTTGGCGCCGCTTATGGCGTCGTTGGCGATCACCACGCCGCCGGCGCCCGCGCTAAGCGCGTTGGCGGCCATGGCAAGCCGGGGCTCGCCGCCGCGTCGGCAGACCACGATGGCGCCCTGGAGCGCCACGCCGGGGGCGAAGCGGGCGCAGCGCCCGTTGGGCTGGCCGCCGCTATCGTTGAACTGCTCGGCGGCCACCACCGCCGCTGGGCCGTAGGCGCCGCTGAAGCCCCTGCCGCTGATGGTGGCGCCGGGGCGGGCGCCGACACTCCCGCCGCTGAAGGCTGCGAGCGTGTTGACGAAGCGGCGCCCGTGGGTGCTGGCGGCCACGCCCATCAGCCAGGGCGCGTTGGCGGGCGCGCTTACCGTGGCGGCGGAGGGGCCGCTGTTGCCCGCCGAGGCGGCCACGAACACGTCGTTGGCGGTGGCGACAAGAAAGCTCTGGCTGTCGGGGCTGGCCCAGGGGTTGCGCGAGCCGCCGCCGATCGAGTAGTTCAGCACGTCCACGCCGTCGGCCAGCGCCTGGTCGATCGCGGCGAGGATGGCGGCGCTGGAGCAGCGCAGGGCGTTCTGCGGGTCGGTGGCGGGCTCGGTGCCGCAGACATCGTAGACGATCAGGTTGGCGTGGGGCGCTACCCCGCTCAGGGGGCCGATCACCGCGCTGCCCATCGGCACGCTCGCCAGCCGGTTGCCTGCGGCGATGCTGGCCGTGTGGCTGCCGTGGCCGTGGTTGTCGCGCGGGCTGGGCTGGCCCTGTGGGTCGGGCGACTCGTCGCTGGTGGCGAAGCTGTAGGCGCCGATCAGCTTGTCGTTGCAGCCGAACGCCGGGTCGAAGCGCCCGTCGGCGTCGCTGGGGCTACAGACGCCAAGGTAGACGCCGGGGCCGAGCGGATTCGTGAAGTCGAAGCCGTCGGGGGCGGGGTCGCTGAACGACGGGCTGGTGAAGTCGATGCCCGAGTCGATTATACCCACCAGCACGCCCTCGCCACGGGCCGGCTCAAGCTGGCCGCGCAGCTCGCCCTGGGGGTGGGCCGCCGTCTCAATATTGACATAAAGCGCCGCCTGATCGAGCAGGGCCGCCTCTAGCTGGGTGGCGCTGAGGCCGAGGGCGGGCGCCGCGGCGATGGTGACGGCGCCCACGTAGCCGCCGCTCGCACCGTTGCCAGGGACGGCGAGCGAGCTGAGGGGAATGGCAATGCCGCCCGACTGGCCGCGTGTGCCAAGGCGGATGGCGGCGCTGGTGGGCGCCGCGCTGAGACCCTGGTAGAAGAGCTGGACGCTCAGGCGCTTTGTGGGGGCGTCGTAGACAAGCACGGCGCGGCCAGTGGCGCTCAGGCCGGCGAGCCCAGCCTGGGCCGGCGTGAGGGCGGCGTAGAGCAGGGCGGGGCGCAGATCAGCCTGGGCCGCGCCGATCAAGCCTGGCCCGGTGTCGGCGTGCAGCTCTTGCACGTAGTCGCGCTCCACGCCGCGCACGCCGGGCAGCTTGGCCACCGCCTGGGCCTGGGCGGGCGTGAGCACGAGGGCGAAGCCGTTGAAGGCGCGCCGGTAGACAAAGCGCGGCTCGGGCGCCTCGCCCATCACGTCTGCGACCGCATCGAGCGTGGCGGACTGGTCGGCCTCAATGGCGCTGAGTTGCGCCTGGGCGCTGGCAGCATCGGGCCGGGCAGCCTGAAAGGCGCCAAGTGGCGGGTCGGCGAGCTGAACGATAAACAGCGCTGGCTCGTCGGATGCGGGGGCGCGGGTGGCGTGGGCTGGTAGGCTGCCCAGGAGCAGCGCGACGGCGCAGATGAGGCCGCAAAGCCGAAGGATCTGGCGTGGCATAGTGAAGAGGTAAGCGGCCCTCACCCCCAACCCCCTCTCCCTGAGCGGGAGAGGGGGCTTCCGAAGGTGTTCGGAAGTGATCCCCCCTCTCCCTCAAGGGGAGAGGGGCCGGGGGTGAGGGTTACGAGCTATCAGGCGAACAAAAGAGGCCGCCGCAGCTGCGACAGGCCGCAGGCACTGTACTACAGCGGTGGCGCGGTGTCAATTGACAGCGCCCGCGCTCCCGTGCTACTATGGCTGGGAACCGACTTCAGGAGCGCAAGCAATGCACCGTTTTGCCCGCAGCTATCGCGCCTATCCCTATCGCCCATAGCGGCGAGCGTGGTGCGTGCGTCGCGGGCGAGCAGACTGTTCGAGAGCGTGGATGCACTGTCCACGCTCTTTTTGTTGGGCGCGCCGCGCCCTTCGCCCGCCCAGAAGGAACGCCAATGGAGACGAACGACCTGCTCACCCGAGGTGTGGCCGAGGTGATCGTCGAGGCCGAGCTGCGGCAGCGCCTGGCCGCTGGCAAGCCCTTGCGCCTGAAGCAGGGCTTCGACCCAACCAAGCCCAACATGCATATTGGCCACGCGGTGGGCCTGCGCAAGCTGCAAAAGTTCCAGGCGCTTGGGCACCAGGTGGTGCTGATCGTGGGCGACTGGACGGCCCAGATCGGCGATCCCTCCGGCCGTGACGAGACGCGCTCGCGCCTCTCTGCCGCCGAGGTGCGCGCCAACGCCGAGACCTACATGGAGCAGTTCTTCCGCGTGATCGACCGCGACCGCACCGAGGTGCGCTGGCAGAGCGAGTGGTTCGGCGACTTCAAGCTGGAGCAGGCGCTGGATCTCGCCGGCCGCTTTACGCTGGCCCAGATGCTGGCGCACGAGACGTTTCGCAAGCGCTACGAGGAGGGCGCCCGGCTGACGATCCTGGAGCTGATGTACCCGATGCTCCAGGGCTACGACTCGGTGGCGATCCAGGCCGACGTGGAGTTCGGCGGCACCGACCAGAAGTTCAACATCCTCGCTGGACGCGAGCTGATGGCCCAGCGCGGCATGACGCCGCAGCAGGTGCTGCTGGTGCCGCTGATCCCTGGCACCGACGGCCGCAAGATGGGCAAAAGCTTCAACAACACGGTGGACATCACGCTGCCGCCCGCCGAGATGCTGGGCCGCCTGATGTCGCTGAGCGACGAGGTGCTACCGCTCTACTTCGAGGTGCTCTCCGACATGCCGCTGCCCGAGCTGGCCGAGCTGCGCCAGAACCTTGCGGCGGGCAGCTTCAACCCGCGCGATATGAAGATGCGTCTGGCACGCGAGATTGTGAGCCAGTTCCACAGCCCCGCCGACGCCCAGGCCGCTGAGGAGAGCTTTGTGCGCCAGTTTGTGAACCGCGAGCTGCCGACGGAGATCCCAGAGCACGCCCTGGCAGCGCCCACGCCGATTGTCGATCTGATGGTGGCAGCGGGGCTGGCGGCCTCGAAGGGCGAGGCCCGGCGCCTGATCGACGGCGGCGGCGTGAAGGTAGCTGGCGAGCGCGTGGAGGGCTACGACCGCGTGCTGGCGCCCGGCTCAGGCGCCGTAGTGCAAGTTGGGCGGCGCAAGTTTGTGCGGGTTGTATAGTGCTACCCGCGTAAAAGAGTTGACGCAGCGCGCCGCAATCGGCTACAATGGCGCCTGGAACGTGCAATTGACGTAAGATTTTCGTGGTGGGCGTAGCCCCTCCGCGCTTCCCCGTTAAGGCCATGCAGAAGCTAACCGCAGCCCAGATCCGCGAGCGCTACCTGCGCTTTTTCGAGCGCCACGGCCATACCATCGTCCCCAGCACGTCGCTGGTGGTCGCCGACGACCCCACCCTGCTCTTCGTCAACTCCGGTATGGTGCCGTTTAAGGACGTCTTTCTCGGCCTGGAGCAGCGCCCCTACAGCCGCGCCACCAGCGCCCAGAAGTGCCTGCGCGTAAGCGGCAAGCACAACGATCTGGAGGAGGTCGGCCCCTCGCCGCGCCACCAGACCTTCTTCGAGATGCTTGGCAACTTCTCGTTTGGCGACTATTTTAAGGCCGAGGCGATCAGCCTGAGCTGGAAGCTGCTCACTGAGGAGTTCCAGCTGCCCGTGGAGCGGCTCTGGTTCACGGTGTTCGAGGGCGACGACGAGGTGCCCGCCGACGAGGAGGCCGCCCGCCTCTGGGAGCAGGCCGGCGCCGACCCCAGCCGCATCCTGCGCTTTGGGCGCGCAGAAAACTTCTGGGTGATGGGCGACACCGGCCCCTGCGGCCCCTGCTCCGAGATCACGATGTACACCGGCGACGATCTGTCGAAGATGACGCCCGCCGGCGTGAACTCCGACGACCCCGAGTATGTCGAGATCTGGAACAACGTCTTCATGCAGTTCGAGCGGGCCACCATGCAGCCGCTGCCGCGCCCCTCGGTGGACACCGGCATGGGCCTGGAGCGCATGGCGATGGCGATCCAGGGCGTGCGCTCGAACTACGAGATCGACCTGTTTGTGCCGATCATCCAGAGCGTGATGGCCGCGCTCGGCAGCGACGAGGAGCACTACCGCGCGCACTTCGCCAACTACCGCGCCGTGGCCGATCACGCCCGCACTACCGCCTTCCTGATCGCCGACGGCGTGCTGCCCGGCAACACTGGCCGCTCCTACGTGCTGCGCCGCATCCTGCGCCGTGCGATCTACCAGGGCCGCGCGATTGGCCTGGAGCGCCCGTTTATGGCGGGCGTGGTGGATGCGGTGATCAGCGAGATGGGCGACGCCTACCCGGAGCTGCGGGCGCGCCGCCAGTTTATTCTCGACTCGACCGACGGCGAGGAGCGCCAGTTCCTGCGCACGCTCAACGGTGGGCTTACGCGCCTGAACACGGTGATCAGCCAGGTGCGCAGCGCCGGCGCCACCAGCATCCCCGGCAACGATGCCTTTGTGCTCAAGGATACCTACGGCTTCCCGCTGGATCTGACCGAGCGCATCGCTACTGACCAGGGCCTCACTGTGGATCAGGCCGGCTACGACGTGGCGATGGGCGAGCAGCGCGAGCGCTCCCGTGCCGCCACCCAGTTCAAGCGCGGCGCCGAGGCCGAGGTCTGGGGCGAGAGCGGCCTGCCCGCCACCGAGTTTTTGGGCTACAGCGAGCTCGCCGCCGACGCGCGCATCCTTGCGATGATCGCCAACGGCGACGAGGTCTCCACCGCAGCGGTCGGCACGCGCGTGCAGCTTGTTCTAGATCGCACGCCCTTCTACGCCGACGGCGGCGGCCAGGTTGGCGACACGGGCACGCTGAGCCACACGGCAGGCAGCGTGCAGATCGAGGATACGCAGCGCCCCGTGCCCGGCCTGATCGTCCACTCTGGCGTCGTCATCACTGGCAGTGTGGAGCTGGGGCAGACGGTGCGCGCCCAGGTGGACGCCGAGCGCCGCGCCGACATCGAGCGCAACCACACGGCCACGCACCTGCTGCAGCGCGCCCTGCGCGATGTGGTGGGTGAGCACGCCGCCCAGGCCGGATCGCTTGTGTCGCCGGAGCGCCTGCGCTTCGACTTCACGCACAACAAGGCGCTGGAGCCAGCTCAGCTGCGCGAGATCGAGCGCCGCATCAACGCGTGGGTGCGCGCCGATGGCCCCGTGAGCTGGGAGACCACCGACTACCAGAGCGCCCTTGACCAGGGCGCGATCGCGCTGTTCGGCGAGAAGTACGGTGATAAGGTGCGCCTGGTGACGATCCTGCGCGGAGACGAGGATGGACGACCGACGACGGAGGATGGAACACCGTCCACCGACGACCACCCACCGTCCACCGTCCACCGTCCACCGTCCACCGACGAGTTCGCCTCGCGTGCTAGTCGCGAGCTGTGCGGCGGCACGCACGTGCGCAGCACGGGTGCGGTCGGCTATGCGCGCGTGCTGAGCGAGAGCAGCATCGGCAGTGGCGTGCGCAGAATCGAGCTGCTTACCGGGCGCGGCGCCGAGCAGTGGGTGGAGCAGCAGGCCCAAGCGCTGCGCGATCTCGCCATGCGGCTGGGCGCGCAGCCAGCTCAGGTGGCCGAGCGCGTCGAGCAGCTGATGAGCGAGGCCCGCCAGCGCCAGCGCGAGCTCGAGAGCCTGCGCGGCAAGCTGGCCCGCTTCACCGTGGAGGGGCTGCTGGCCCAGGTGGGGCATGAGCACGGCGTGCCCATGCTCACCGTGGAGGTGGAGGCCGACGATGTGGCCCGCCTGCGCGAGCTTGGCGAGGCGCTGCGCGACCGGCTGGGCAGCGGCGTGATCGTGCTTGGCGCCGTGGTGGCCGAGCGGCCCCAGCTGCTCGCTATGGTTACGCCCGACCTGCTGGGCCAGGGCTACCACGCCGGCAATCTGGTGAAAGCCCTCGCCGCGATCATCGGCGGCGGCGGCGGCGGGCGCCCCGACTTTGCCCAGGCCGGTGGCAAGGATGCTAGCAAGCTAGGCGAGGCGATCAGCCGCGCCCCCGAGCTGGTGGCAAGCCAGTGGAAGCCGTAATGCAAAATGCAACATGCAACATGCAACATGCAACACGCGAGAAGCACACGGCGCATGTCATGCTGAGCGCAGCGAAGCATCTATGCCAGGCTTTGGTCATTTTGGGGTACTTGGCGTAGATCTAGTGTTCGCTGGCTAGGGGATCGGGTTTTTGCATTTTGCATTTTGCATTCGGGAGCGATCATGCCTAGCGACGCCGCCGCCCTTGTGCTGGTGCTGCCTGAGGATAGCGCCGATACTGTGATCGCCAAGCTGCGGGCGACGGGCGCGCTGAGCGTGCAGCTGCTGGTGTCCGAGGGCGCCGTGGCTATGCGGCGGCCCGACGTGGCGGCCCGCATCTACGATCTCGCCACCGCCGAGGGCATCGCTCTGATGCTGATCAGCTCCGACCAGCCCACAGTGGCGGCGGCGCAGCAGGGCGGCATCCCAACTTTGCTGGTGGACGACGCCCGCGTGCTGGCGCCCGGCCGCTCGAACCGCACAGATCGGCCCGCCAGCCCCTACAGCACCCGCGTGATCGAGCGGCAGCCGCCTCCAGCCCATAAGCCGGCGCCAAAAGCGCCGCTTGCGAAACCCGTCACCCTCGCCGAAGAGGATCTCTACGCGCTGGAGGGGATCGCCGCGGCGCTCAACGACCGCGCCCCGCCCGCGCTCTCCGACGCCGAGCTGCTCGCCGCCAGCCTCGGCACAGCGCTTGCGCCCGCCCCGCTGCGCCCTGCCCCGCGAGCGCCTGCACCGTTGCCCGCCCCTCAGGCCGGGACGCGCCCTGCGGAGCGGGCTGCCGCTAGCTTGCCTGCGCCGCAGCCGGTACCGGTGGCACTCCCGGTTGCCGCCGCGCCGCGCCGTCGCGCCTGGCAAATCTTCGCCCTGATTGGCGGCCTGCTCGTGCTGCTGCTCGTGATCGGCGGTGTGCTCTTCCTCAACAGCGGCGTCACGGTAACGGTGGCAGCACCGCTGCGCCCCGATGCGGTGCTGCCCTTCGTTGCGCTGCCGGTGCCGCTTGTGGCGGCGGGCGCAGGCGTGGGCGGCAGCGCCGTGGAGGCCGAGGCCCTGGGCAGTGATGTGGCCGTGAGCCAGACGGGCGAGGTGACGGAAAGCACGCTCACGCCCTCCAGCAGCGCCAGCGGCGTGGTGAACCTGCTCAACTCCAGCGCCCAGGCGCTGCTGCTCCCGGCGGGCAGCGAGTTTATCGCCGTGAAGGCCGATGGCCAGGAGGTGCCCTTCGTGAGCAACGTGGACGTGCTCGTGCCGGGCGCGACGACCTCTGATCAGGGCGCCCAGATTGTAACCACGCGCGGCCAGGCCGAGGTGCCCGTGACGGCGAAATCGCCCGGCAGCGCCTCGAACGTGGAGGCGAACACGGTGCGTCGGATCGTGCCGCCCGGCGGCCAGGGCTTCAACACCGACACGGGCAGCCTGCGCGTCTCGAACCCGCCGATCAGCGGCGGCAGCGAGCAGGAGGTGCGGATCGTGAAGGATAGCGACGCCCAGGCGCTGCTCGCGCCCGCCCTGGAGCAGCTCGACGCCGAGGCCCGCCGCCAGCTGGAGGGGCTCGCCCAGCAGCGTGGCCTCAGCGTCGATGCCTCGACGATCCTGCCGCGCCGCGCCGACCTGGAGCAGCTCCAGGGCTTTGAGTACAAGGTGGACCCTCCGGCGGGCACCACGCTCGACGCGGCTAACCCGCGCTTTGTGCTCACGGCTCAGGCGCGCTACAGCGCCCTCGCCACGCCAGCGGGCAAGGGCCTGCGCGAGCAGCTTGGCCCCGCCGTCACCGAGCAGCTGCGCCAGTCTGGCGAGCTTCAGCCCGGCGACTGCCGCGCCCCCGCCGTTACGGGCTGGCGCTGGGACGGCGAGAGCCTGCTGGTGGATGGCCAGATCACCCCGGATACGCAGAGCCCGCGCTGCCAGGGTGGCCTCGACGCGGAGGCCCTAGCCCAGGTGCGCGAGGCCGTGCGCGGCAAGAGTCGCGCGGAGGCAGATGCCGCGCTCCAGGCGCTCCAGGCCCAAGGCGTGATCGGCGACTACAGTCTGCCCGAGGGCGTGCGCCAGCTGCCCCGCTTCGACTGGCAGCTCTCTATTCAGGGACGGTGACAGGGTGACACAGTGACACGGTGACATGGTGACATCTAGCGGCACACACAAAGCTATCAGCGGGCGACATACTTACTGTGGGCCGATCATCTCCATCGACAGGTGTCACCCGGTCACCGTGTCAGCGCAAGCGAAGCGAGCGCGTGTCACCCCGCCATCGACAGGTGTCACCCGGTCACCGTGTCAGCGCAAGTGAAGCGAGCGCGTGTCACCCCGCCATCGACAGGTGTCACCCTGCCATCACGAGTGGAGCGAGCGATGCGCGAGCAACGGACACTTGGCCTAGACGTGGGCTCGCGGCGGATCGGTGTGGCGCTGAGCGACGCCTACGGCACGCTCGCCACGCCGCTCACGACGATTATGGCGGTGCCGCAGGCGCAGGCCCTGGAGCGGATCGGACGGCTGTGCGCCGAGCACGAGGTGGTGGAGATCGTGGTGGGCCTGCCGCTCACGCTGCGGGGCGAGGTGGGGCCGCAGGCGGAGACGGTGCAGAAGTTCGCCGAAGCCCTTGGCCAAAGCATCGCGCTGCCCATCCAGTTTTTCGACGAGCGCCTCACCACGGCGGCCGCCGAGCAGCAGCTGCGCGATCTGGGCATGAAGCCCGAGAAGCGCAAGCTTCAGATCGACCAGGTGGCCGCCGCAATTATCTTGCAGGATTACCTCGACCAGCGGCGCAACCTGCTGAGGGAGCTGTGAGCCATCCGAACCGTTTGGACCACGAACGGCGCGAACCGTTTGGACCACGAAGGCGCGAAAGGCGGCGAACCACCGCGAATTCCGACCAGCGCCCTTCGCGGCCCAAGGATTCGCGCCCTTCGCTACTTTTCGCGCCTTCGTGGTCCAAACGGCTCGGGCGCGCTCCAACCGTTCGTGGTCCAGGCAGCTACGCGTAGCGGCGCTTGCGCCGACGATGGATGTCGTCGTCGTGGTTGCGGTAGTCGCGCGTGATCCGGACGCCGAAGATGCTCAGGAAGCGCTTGCCGTTCGTCACCAGCCAGTCGGCGAGCGTGTGCGCGGTGCTGCCGGTAACGAACCCGATCAGCACGGCGAGGGTGACGTCGGGGTTGGCCTGGAGCCAGCCGCGCAGCGAATCAAAGAGCTGAACATGGTAGTCTGGCACCACGACGCCCAGGCGGGCCAGCAGCCAGACCCAGCTAAACAGCAGGCCGCTGACCACGGCGTAGAAGTAGGCCAGGCGCAGCAGTGGGGCGAAGAGCAGGCTGTGGCTCCAAAAGTGGCGGTGCGGCAAGGCCCACATGTAGGGGCGCCAGATCCAGTAGAGCAGGCCCCAGCGGTCGTCAATCGCTGAGTCCAGGTCGAGGTCCGGCGAGAAGAGCACCCCGGAGAGCAGATGCGCGCCCACAATCCAGAGCGTGCCAGCCATGGCGGCGGCGTGCCCCAGCACGAGCGGCCCGTCGAGGTAGCTGTAGGTGAGCGGGGCCAGGGCCGCGCCCGTGGCGACGGTGATGACATCGTGGGTGCGCGCGTCGGGCATGGCGGGCCGCTCCGTATCTGTGCTACAATTGGCTCTAGCATAGCTCATCTGTGCGGAGAGTGCAAGCGTGATGATCGACTCTGAGCAGCTTGAGACGCTTCTGGCGGGCGGCGAGGGTGCGCGCCTCGCCTTCGCGCGGGAGCGCGTCCGCCTCGATGACGTGGCCGAGACGCTGGTGGCCTTTGCCAATGGCCAGGGCGGCACGCTCGTGCTTGGCGTGGCCGGGCGAGCGCGGGCGAAGCCCGAAGGCCTTAGCGACCCCATCGCCGCCCGCGAGCTACTGCTCGAGGCTGCGCTCGCCTGCACGCCGCCGCTCATCCTGCCGCTGCCCCAGGCCGTGCAGCTGGGCGCCACCGCTCTGCTCGTCGCCAGCGTTCCCGCCGGGCTCTCCCAGGTCTACGCGCTGCACGGCAAGTACCTGCGCCGCGAGGGTGGTACGAACCAGCCGCTCGCCCCCGACGCCCTGCGCCGTCTGCTGCTCGAGCGCGGTGAGGTGAGCTGGGAGCGCGCCACCCCCGAGGGCGCCACCCCCGATGAGCTCGACCCCGCCAGGATAGCCGCCTACGCCCGCCGTATCGGCCCCGACGCCGAGCAGGACCCGTGGGGGCTGCTGTATCGGCGGGGGTGCGTCATTCGCAGTGCTGAGTCACGAGTGCTGAGTGCTGAGTCCGGGCCTGAGCACTCAGCACCCAGCACCCAGCACCCAGCACCCAGCACCCAGCACCCAGCACCCAGCACTCTGCCCGGTGCCCTCAGCACCCAGCACTCAGCACTCAGCACTCAGCACTCAGCACTCGCTCCCACGAATGCCGGCCTGCTGCTGTTCGCCCACCGTGTGGAGGCGCGCTTCCCACAGGCGGAGCTGACGCTTGTCCACTACCGCGGCCGCGACATGGCCGACGCCTTTGAGCGCGAGGATGTGCACGACACGCTGGTGGAGGCGCTGCGCCGCGCCGAGCGCTGGCTAATGGAGCATATGCGCAAGGGCAGCCGTATGGTAGATCTCCAGCGCCATGATTGGACGCAGTTCCCCCCTGGCGCCGTGCGCGAGGCCCTGGTGAACGCCGTGGCCCACCGCGACTATAGCGTACGCGGCGAGGGCATCCGCGTCTCGCTCTTCAGCGACCGGCTCGAGGTCTACTCGCCTGGCCGCCTGCCCGGCCACGTCACCGTCCAGAACCTGATGGACGAGCGCTTCTCGCGCAACGAGAGCCTGGTGCAGGTGCTCGCCGACTTCGGCCTGATCGAGCGGCTTGGCTACGGCATCGACCGTATGCTGCGCCAGATGGAGGACGCCGGCTTGCCGCCGCCCAATTTCCGCGAGACCGCCGCCGGCTTCCTTGTGACGCTCGTCGGCCAGCCTGGCGAGGAGCGCGCCCCCGACAGCCTCGACACGCGCGAGTGGGCGCGCATGGGCCTCAACGAGCGCCAGATCGGCGCGATGCTCCAGCTCGCCGAGCAGCGCCGCATCACCAGCCGCGAGCTTCAGGAGCGCGCCCCCGACGTGAGCCCCGAGACGATCCGCCGCGACCTGGCCGACCTCGTGGAGCGCGGCATGCTGCTGAAGGTGGGCGATAAGCGCGCCACCTACTACATCCTCAAATGATGAGCGACCAGCTGATCGTGGTGCTGCACCGCCCCCGCGACGTGCGCAACATCGGCGCCGTGGTGCGCGCCATGAAGAACTTTGGCTTCCGCCAGCTGCGCCTGGTGCAGCCCGCGCCCTTCGACCCCGCCGACCTGCTCGGGATCGCGCATCGCAGCGAGGATCTGGTGGCCGCGATCGCGCAGTTCCCCGACCTGCCCGCCGCCCTGGCCGACGCGCGCTACGTGCTCGGCACCAGCGAGCGCGCCCACCCCGGCCGCCCCGCACGCGCCGACCTGCGCCCGCTCGCCGCCGAGCTGCTTTCCCGCGCCGCCGTCGGCCCGGTGGCCTTGCTGTTTGGCCCCGAGGACAAGGGCCTCGACAGCGCCGCCCTCGACCGCTGCAACGCCGTGCTTACGCTCCCCGCCGATCCCGCTTACCCCTCGCTGAACCTCGCCCAGGCCGCGCTGCTGCTGCTCTACGAGTTGCGCATGGCCGCCGCCGATGCGCCGCACCCGCCGCCTGCGCGCCTCGCCGCGCCCGCCGCCGAGCTGGAGACGCTGAGCGCCGCCCTTGGCACCGCGCTCGACGCCGTTGGCTTTGTGAAATCCGGCGATGGCGCGGCCACCATGCGCCGCCTGCGTGCGCTGATCACCCGCGCCGAGCCCGACAGCGCCGAGGCCGCCCTGCTCACCGCCTTCGCCCGCGAGATCGCTAGCGCGCTGCGCCGTGTTTCTGGGAGCGGTGATCAGAAATAGGCCGGAAATCTGCGTCATCTGCGGATAAAACGCCCGGTGCTCGGACGTTGCCTCCGCCCTGAGCTGAGTGGGCGTTTGCCCGTTCCTGATGCGCCAGACGTGCTATACTGCGGCTGGAAATGGTGGTTGAGGGGAGCGCATCATGGCACGCTGGTTCAACGTGGCTGGCCCTTGTCGGCCGGAATATAACTACATGCTCCCGGCGGCTGTGCGTCTGCCAGAGATGATGGGCCTGATCGAGCAGCAGAGCTACTTTGTGCTCCACGCGCCACGCCAGACGGGCAAAACCACTGCGATGTTGGCGCTCGCGCAGGAGCTAACGGCTAGCGGTCGCTGGTCTGCTGTGCTCCTCTCCGCAGAGGTTGGCGCCCCATTTAGTGATGACCCAGAAACGGCGGAGGCGGCGATTCTGAGCTCGTGGCGCGACGATATTCTGGTGCGCCTGCCGCGAGAGCTGCAACCACCAGCCTGGCCCGAAGCCGAGCCGGGAGCGCGTATTCGGGCCGCGTTGCGCGCGTGGGCACAAGCGAATTCGCGTCCCGTTGTGCTGTTGATCGATGAAATCGATGCGCTCCAAAACGCGGCGCTCCTCTCCATTCTTCGTCAGATCCGCGCTGGCTACAGCGACCGTCCGGCTGGCTTTCCGTCCTCCGTGGCGCTGATCGGCCTGCGCGATGTGCGCGACTACAAGATCGCCTCTGGGGGAAGCATGCGCCTTGGCTCCGCAAGCCCCTTCAACATCAAGGCGCGCTCGCTGATGCTCAGTAACTTTAGCGCTGCTGAGGTCAGCGCGCTGTATCAGCAGCACACGGAGGAAACAGGGCAGCAGTTTACCCCTGAGGCATTGCAGACAGCTTTTGTCCTGACTCAAGGCCAGCCCTGGCTTGTCAACGCGCTGGCGAAGATGGCGGTCGAGGAGCTCGCGCCCGACGCCGCAACGCCGATCACGGCTGAGATCATCGATCAGGCGCGCGATGTGCTTGTGCAACGGCAGGACACGCATCTCGACAGCCTTGCCGAGCGGCTGCGCGAGCCGCGGGTGCGCGCCGTAATCGAGCCCGTCCTCGCCGGTACGGTGCCTTCCGAGCTGCCCGTGGATGATGTGCAGTTCGTGCAGGATCTCGGGCTGGTGCGCCTGGATCCGCAGGCCGGACTGGTGATCGCCAACCCGATCTATGCCGCCGTGATCCCGCGCAACCTCACAACCACGACACGCGCGTTCTTTCCGACCATCACGCCGATCTGGCTCACCGCCGAGGGTCGGCTCGATAGCGAGCGGCTGCTCGAGGCCTTCCTGGCCTTCTGGCGCCAGCATGGCCAACCACTGCTGGGAACCACGGGGTACCACGAGATCGCGCCGCATCTGGTCTTAATGGCCTTCCTGGATCGGGTCGCCAACGGCGGCGGGCGGGTGGAGCGCGAGCTGGCGGTGGGGCGTGGGCGGCTCGATCTGCGCCTGGAGTATGGCGGCGTGGTGCTCCCGATGGAGCTAAAAGTCTGGCGTGATGGCGCAAGCGACCCGCGTGCTGACGGGCTCACGCAGCTCGATGCCTATCTTCAGGGGCTCGGCCTCGCAACGGGCTGGCTGGTCGTGTTCGATCAGCGTCGCGGCCTGCCCCCAATTGCCGAGCGCACCAGAGCTGAGACTGCGCTCACGCCGAGCGGGCGCCAGGTGACGGTGATTCACGCGTAGGGACGCCGCGCTCAGTATAGAGGTGTGAGCGGAAATAGACCGGAAATCTGCGTCATCTGCGGATAATACCTGCCCGAGCGTGGCCGCCCGGTGATCTCGCTAGGTATGTTATCATCCTGAGAGTTTTGTGCGCTTGTTGTCGAGGATCCCATGAGCAGTGATTCCCAGGCCGCGCCCGAGCGCCCGGCCGAGATGGCCAAGGCCTACGAGCATCAGCAGGTCGAGCAGCGCCTCTACGCATGGTGGGAGCGGTGCGGCTTCTTCCTGTCTCTTATACACATCTGACGCTGCCGACGAATAGAGAGGTG